>Ga0114998_10001853_pt1 | contig 16320 bp, 25 predicted proteins | sample ArcticOcean_MG_C_5_FD_87044 | JGI IMG/M metagenome (GOLD analysis project Ga0114998, IMG submission 87044) | Marine microbial communities from western Arctic Ocean - ArcticOcean_MG_CB4_138 | ecosystem: Environmental > Aquatic > Marine > Oceanic | place: Arctic Ocean: Canada Basin | collected...
AATCCGCTTACCCAACGTGCATTTAAAGATAAAGACGATGTCATACAATTTTGCGATTCGAATGTGTCAACCATATTTATGGAATGGTATGACGACCCAATTGAGGAGGAATCTAGCTGATGGCTATTACTGCTGACCAAGCCCATGCGATCAACCCTGCTACTGGTCAAATTGATATGGATCTTTTCCGGCAATTTGGCCACCAACAGCAAGGGGCTAATGCAAGCAATTCTCTTGGCGCTGGTTCATCTGTAGGCAACTCGATGTTGACTCAAGGGCAGCAATACATGGCGGGAAATGCAGATGTGCAGCAAGATGCAATTTCTCGCGCTAATTCAGAAGGACTCTTTACAGGCGACGCTTTTAGTAACCGGCTCGACGAAATTGCATTACAACATTTCAACTTATTTGGAGTAGCCGACGGCAGAACTGGTTTTGGTTACACGCCTCCGGCTGCTGGCTCGTTTTCTCCAAACCAAGGTTCAACCCTTTCAAATTTTGATGCTTCTTCTTCTGGAGGAAACGCGAATAGCCCTCAGACGGCAGCAGGGGGGCTTCCCGGATTTGCTCAGCCATTATTTGACACTTCCCAATATGATTCAGCATTTCAAAGCGCCGTTGGGAATTTTAATGGGTTACTCGATAATTATAATTCTTTTTTCGGCGATATGTTGACTAACGCAACCAATACTCAAAATCAGCAGCCTCAATATGGGAATGGGTTTCTTCCTTTTGCTACGACGTTGATGCCCGGAGGAGGGAATTCAAATATGGGATATAACCCTTTTAATACGACTACCGGCTCAAGCTCCGGCGGGAATTGGAATTCTGGGTCTAATTTTGGGAACGCGATAGGAAATAACGTCGGTCAAGCTGCTAACTCATCTCATCGTCAATGGTTTACGTTGTAAGGTTAAAAAATGCCAACAGTCGATTTTCCCTTTAAGCCCGGTATCGTATCCAAAAGCGATCAGAGCGCCTTAGTCTCAGAAGGCAGATATGTCGAGGGCGATAAAGTTAGATTTCGCCGGGTATCAGATAAAACGCTTCCCGAAGTGATGAAGGGATACGAGGATTTATTCGATCATCAAACTGGCGGTTATTTAGAGGGAAAAGTTAGAGCGCTTCATGTCTATTTAACTCTGGATGGTCAAAACCAAGTTATCGCCGGGAGTGACGTTAAATTATACGCTTACAGCGGGGCGCTGCTTTGGCCTATTACCCCAATAAGAGCGAGCGGAAGTTTATCCGGGCCTCTAAGCGTAACTAACGGATCAGCAGTCGTAACGATAACAGCTGCCTCTCATGGATGCTTAGAAGGGGATCGAGTTTTCTTCTATAATCCGACAGCGGTTGGGGGAATATCTCTCGGTGCTAATGCGAGCGCTAATAATGCAATAACAGCCTCAGCCAATTCCCGGAGCCTTGTTATTGGCTTAACCGGGCATGGAATGGCAACCGGGTCGAGAATAACAATCTCCGGGGCGTCAGCCGTAGCGGGAATACCAGCGCCAGAAATCAACAAAAAACACACAATCTACAAAGTCACCGATGATATCATCCAAATCCAGACTGATACGAAAGCAACAAGCGACTCCGGGCAAACTGGCGGGTCGATTACTTGGACGGCGATGAAGGAATACAGTGTCGCCTCTGTCGTGGATGCTAATACGATAACGGTGACGGCTTCGGGAAACGCATCATCAACGGCTTCTGGGGGAGGAACGACAACCTACGAATTTGAAATCCAATCCGGCAAAGCGTCAACAGCGAAAAGCGCCGGATATTCATCCTCGACATATTCAACCGGGTTTTATTCGATGCCATCATCCGAGACTGATCTCAATGCTAGGGTTTGGACTCTTGACAATCAGGGGGAGGTTTTGATCGCTTCATTTAGCGAATCGCCTTTGTTCAAATGGGAGAATAACCCAAGTCAACGAGCGGTCAATTTAGCCTCTTCTGTGACTGATTGCGTCACTAAAGTCATAACTCATGTTTGCACACCTGAGCGATTTCTAGTGACTCTCGGAGCGCCTTCTGTGGCGGGAAATGGATCGGTTAATGCTGACTTTGATCCTCTGCAAATTACATGGGCGAAAATTGAGGGGGGAACAAATTCGGGTGATTGGACGCCCTTAGAGGAAAACTCAGCGGGGTCTTTGAAACTTGGATCTGAGAGCCGGATAGTTGCGGCTGCAACAATGCCATTTCAAAATTTAATATGGACGCGAACCGAATTATTTTCGCTGCAATATATACCATCGCTGGATACAATTTTCCGACCTACGCTTTTAGCGTCAGGAGCAGGGATAATATCGAAAAACGCATGGGTCAGGGCTGGAGATAGCGGATCAGTTTTCTGGCTAAGCTCAAGCCGGGAATTTATGGTTTGGTCGGGTGGTTCGACGCCGACTACGATTAGCTGCCCTGTGAAGCGGTTATTTTTTGACAATTTATCCCCGGCTCAAGAGGCTAAAATTTATGCTTGCGGATTAGATGCTGAACAAGAGGTAACTTGGTATTATCCAACTGATGAGAGCGGAGAGTCAGAGAATTTTAGATTTGTTACTTTAAATTATGCGGAAGGTCATTGGCATACGGGAACCATGGCGGTTACTGCTTGCGTTCAAAGAGGCTTAGAAGAATTTTCGATCGCTGCATGGGCGCCCGAAGCTGGTCAGCCCGGATCTACACTCAAACTTATGGAAAAATCAAATACCGCAAATGGGAACGCTATTCCCGGCGTCTATTTGGAGACAGGTTGGATTGACGCTCAGGAAGGCGAGAACTCTTCGATGATTTCTCGCTATACGCCTGATTGGCTCACGAACTCGGCGATTAATGTCAAATTGATTTCTAAAATGTGGCCTCAATCGACAACAACTATTACGACCGATTTAGGCTCTATTAATTCAACAACGCTCAAGAAAGATTTCAGAATAACAGCGCGACAATTCAAGATTAAGTATGAATGGTCATCAGTCGCCGGGCCGACCGATGGAAGGCAAGGAAGAACTCTTTTAGATATTAAGGCAACGACTAGGACACGATGAGCGTTAAACTTTGGCGTAAAATCGACCCTCTTATTGAAAGCGCTTTAAAGTATCAAGATGAACACGATCTGGACTCAATAAAGCGCGAGATATTTTTAAAACAAGCCCAACTCTGGGAAGGCGAAAAATCGGTCATTATTACTCAGATCGATGAATACCCGAAAATTAAGAAATGTCGGATTTGGATCGCAGCCGGCGACATGGTTGAGCTTGTGGAAGAGATGCTCCCGGCAGTCGAGGAATGGGCGAAAAAAGAAAATTGTTATGCAATCGGCGCTGTCGGCAGAAAAGGCTGGTCGAGGGTTTTATTGGATAAAGGTTACGGAGAGCCTCGGCTCGCTATTTTAGAAAAGGATTTAATCAATGGGTAAATCATCAGGGCCAAAAACAGCGACATCAACTAGTGACGTCAATGAGCGCTTCAGGCCCATAATTGACGAAAACCTAGCTCTCGCTTCCACAATTTCTAATATGCCTTTTTTGCAATTTCAAGGCGGTGATCCAAGAGCAGCGATTGCTAATTTTTCAAACGATCAATTATCAGCCTTCGATCAGGTCAGGGGAATGAATAACCGGGTCAACCCGATGCTCGATGCAGCTAACGCGACGACAGCAGCTGCTGTTCAAGGAATCTCAAATCCTAATGATTTTATGCAGGCAAATTACCAAGACCCTTATCAACAAGATGTTATTGATAATGCGATTGGCGATGTTAGGCGAGAGCGGGACGCAATGAATGAAACCGCCCGACTAAGGTCGCCTTATGGGGGAACCCGACAGGCATTAACCGAGGCTGCAAATAATAGAAATTATCTTGAGGCGGTTGGCGATTTATCAGCGAGAGAGCGCTCAAGGAACTTTGGGCAAGCAGCCGGTTTAACTCAAAATGCTATGGGCCAACTTTTAGGCGCTGGCGGTCAACTCGGCAACATGGCAGCTAACGCTCAAAATGTTGGGCTAACTCAAGCCTCGGCACAGTCAGGAATTGGGCAACAGGTGCAAGGCCAAGATCAAGCATATAAAGATTATCTACAAAGTCAGTTTTTTGACGCGATTAATCACCCATTAAGGCAACTAGGCGTTCGCATGGGAGCCGTCGGACAGACGCCTTTAGGAACTGTGCAACGGACGCCGATTATTAGATCCGGCGGTGGTCTTGGATCTGCATTAGGCGGGGCTGGCTCTCTCTTAAGTGGGATCGCTGCAATTTGTTGGGTAGCGCGAGAAGTCTTTGGAGAGACAAATCCGAAATGGCTAAGAATACGCGATTTCATGCTCAATAAAGCATCGCCTCAGCTGTTCGATAAATATGTGAGAAATGGCCCGGCGATCGCTGAGAAGTTAAAAATAGATCCGGCAAGAAAAGAAAAATATCGAGTGGCAATGGACGCAATCTTAGCGGAGTAGAATATAATGGCGACTTATCAAGGATTGCTTTCAAATCCAAATCTTAGAGGGCTTTTACAAAGCGGGAATATTCGCCAAGCAAAAGAGCAGCAAGTTTTAGCCCCCTTTAGAGGCGCCCAAGCTGCTCGAATACCGGCAGGGCGACCAATAGTCATGAAGGCTGACAATTCTTTAAGTCAGGGTTTGAGCAGCTTGGGAACAGCGCTTAAAGATATTGGCAAGATGCGGAAAGAAACAGCAGCTGGTGAGGCTTTGGCGGGAATGTACGCCCCAGCTGCTCAGGTTAATGAAAATATGACCGGCCCGGAAGCTATGGCGATGACGCCTTCTCCCGAAAAACTTCTCTCTTTCGCTGCTCAGAATCCTAACACCCCGGCAGCTACGCAAGCGATGACGATGGCTGAGAAGATGCAAGCTGAGATCAGGCAGAAATTCCAAAACGCTTTTCAATTACAAAGAGATGCGGTTTCTGAAAAACATGCCAACCAAAGAAATCAAGCCACTATAACGGGTCGAAATACCGCAGAGCAAATTAAAGCTACTAAGTTCGATACTGGCAACAAGCCTCTCGATTCATGGATGAGATTGAGTAATCTTTCGACGCGAACTCCGTTACAAGAGAGGCAAATGTTAACAGCCAAAGCGGAAGCGAGCCGAAAAACTTATAGGGGAATAGACCCAACAACAGGCCAGCCAATCTTTCAACCGGGTATCAACTTCGCTCTATTAGAGAAAGATTTAGCCGGGCTTTCTTCTGATGTAAACGCAGCGATTACTCCTTCTATAAAAGTTCCTGTCGGTTCAAGCGATCCAGATGCTTCAACAATAGAGCAAAATATAAATGCCGGGGTCGAACAAAAACCCCAACCAGCTGCTCAACCTATTGTAGCTGCGGAGCCAGTTTCTAACGTAGTCACTCAAACATCTACGCCGGTTCGCGAAGTTGTAAGCATAGAAGATGGGAATAAAGTTTCCCCAGAGGTTTCGAAATTAGGAGGGAAAGTTTACGATCAAGCCGTAGCTCAAAACAAGGTAATCACTGGAGAATTATCATCAGGAAGAGCAGCGCTTACATCCCTTATAGAAGCATCTGGGCTATCTAAATCAATGATGAGCGGAACGCCGGGGTCGGTTGCTAATTATTTTTCTGATCTCAGTGGTAATCTTGGAGGGCCAGAACTCCCCGGCGCTGTAGATATGACTCAATTTGACATAAAAATGAAAAAACAAATATTGCCGGGATTAAGAAAACTTTTCGGGTCAGCGTTCACAGCGTTTGAGTCGAAGATCGGTATGTCGCTCGGTGCTACCAAAGATATGCCCCCTGACAAAAGAAACCGGCTTATTGCTTCTGCAATTACCGAAATTCAAAGAAGTATCGATGAAAAATACAGCAAACTCCAAAGAGTTAATAAAGGAAACTTTTTGAATGAAGGAGAAACTGCTCCGAGGCTATCATTAGCGCCTGAGCAGATTTTGAACCTCGATGAAAACGGCGTCAGGACATTATTTAAAGATCGTAAATATTTAACGCCTCAACAAACCTCTGCTTTAGAGCGAGCAGCTGCGAAATTTGGAGAATAGCAAAATGGCTGAGTCATTAACTATGAGCCAAATCGCTACGGCTCTAAAAGACGCGAGACGAAAAAATATAGACAAGAAAGCCGGCGCTCCTTCGGGAGTTAGACTATCGGTTGGCGCTGCTAAATCGGAAGAAGACAAACTTGCAACCGGGCAAAAGTTTTACCCTGATTTTAAGCAATATGGCGAAGATAATTTTATTTACACCGACCCTAAAACTGGTCGGCCTACTGTTTACAACCCTAAAGGATTTCAGCCTTTAGCGGATACTGTTTCGGTCGCGCCGGAGATAGGTCAAATGGTTGCTGGTGGAGGCGCTGCTGCATTAACTACGTTAGCGGGTCAGCCACATCTCGCGCCTATAGCTTATGGGCTAGGCTCTCAGCTTGCCGGAACGCTTACGGATGAACTTCTGAGCGGGATAGGAAACCGAGTCGACACTCGCACACTCCCAGAGAAATACACCGACCAAGCGATCGGGTTTGGCACGGAGGCAATCGGCGAGAGATTGGGGATAATGGGAGGCGATGCGCTTAATCGTTTCGTAAAAGACCCAATCAAAAACAAATTATCAAAGCTGATAAGTCCGGGAGGCGCTGCCCGAAGGGGGCTATTTCAAGACGCCGGGGTCAGCCCTAGAGCGGGATCTGTTTCTGAATCTGAATCAATACGATTAATGGAGCAAGCCCTAGCCGGGATGCCCGGATCAGCGACTATAATGCAAAATAAGGCCCGGCAAGAACTCGGAGAAGTTGCAGAATCAGCGACTAATGTATCCGAGCAATTCACAAGGGCGACCAATCCAAACGCAACAGCGAGCGGGGATTACGCCCCGATGGGTGTTCGCATACAAGATGCTGTTAAACAAGCCGGCGAGAAAATCATCGAGAGGAAAGATCAGCTATATACTAGGGCTTATAACACTATCCCGAAAGGCGCGAAACTTGATCCTGATGATATGACCTCGCTTACTCAAATGAGAAATGAGTTGATGGAGATCAGCGATCAGTCAGATTTTTTAAAATCAAAATACGCTCCAACTATTGCTAAGATTGACAGAATTACCGGCGCGTCTCCTGATGGTGATGATGCAGCGATAAAAGCATTAGAGAGCGGGGATCTTGCGTCTTTTGTTGCAAACAAGAAACCGACTAAAGGCCCACCAACTTTTGAAATCTTAAGACAAATCAGAACAGAAATCGGTCGGGAAATAGACCCTAACCCTTTCCTGATGGCTGCCGGGCAACAAACTGACAACGTGCAAAACAAACAAATATATTCCCGGATAAAAAATATTTTAGACAAAAAAGCCAGCCAATATAAAGATAAGGACGGCAAAACTGGCGTCGAGTTAATTAGAAAGGCTGATAATTATACCCGGCGACAAGCAGAAAGAGCCGATATTATTAAACGCTTTATCAATAAAAATGTTCCTGAGCGAGTTGTTACGACGCTTATGAATGAAGGCAAGGTCGGCGCTTCTGTATTGCAAGGCTTACGGCGTCAAATGGAAATGTCCGGGCAGAAAGAAGTTTGGGATGATTTAGCCGGAACAATTTTAGGCCAGTTAGGGCGACCAAATGCGATGAACCAATCAGTCGGGGAAGTAGGAAAACAAACTGCAGATTTCTCCGCTGCAAGGTTTTTAACTAATTTTAATAAGCTCAATCAAAGCGGAGCAGATAAAGCGCTATTCAGTGGCACACGATATAAAGATTTAAAAAAGCCATTGGAGCGTCTTTGGAAAATAACTCAGCTTGTAAAAGGCAGCGACGATTTAGCCAATAGAAGCAATACAGCAAAAAGTTTATTTGCTATGGGCTTTATTGCTGCTGCTCCGGGTTTGGCCTATAACGCTGTCACTTCGTTGTCTGGTGACAAGGAACAGTCTCAGACCGGCGGGTCTATGGGGGGAATGCAAAATCTCAGTGAAGCGCCCTCTACAGAGGATCAAATTGAGACTACAGTCGGTCTAACTATAGCTGGTGTTGGAGCGGTGCTTAGCCCCAGAGTAACAGCGAAATTAATCACTTCTCCTAGATTTGTTAATTGGCTATCGAACTACTCTATGGCGTCAACTAAAAAGGCAGCGTCTAAACTGGCTGCTCGATTAGTTACTATCGGAAAAGCTGAGCCAGAAATAAAAGAAGCTATCAACGAATTTCGCTCTAAGATAGACAACGAGCCTTTAAGACGCTCGCCGATGTTAAGGCAATGACGCTCAATCGCATAGTCGCTATAGCAGCTGCCGTCTGGGTAGCTGTTTTTTTATCGGCTAAGCAACTTTATGCTCAAACTTCCTGCCTTCCAACTAAAGAGGTTATGAAGAAAATTAAAGAAGGCGATGAAAAATTAGCCTTCCGGGGATTAAGTGTTCGCGGATATCTCGTTACGATTTACATAGCGCCATCAGGTAAATTTACTGCGCTAGTTCACATGACGGATTTGCGTTCGTGTCTTGTGGATCATGGTCAAAATGGGGAAATAATGGAGCTTCAAAATGGCAGAGGTTGATGAAAGAATTGCTCGGCTCGAAACCCGGACGGACGAACAGGAGCGACGCTTAGCCTCGATTGAAACAAAGCTCGATAAACTTTTGGAAATGGCAGCTATGGGAAAAGGCTCAATTTTTCTACTGCTAAAAGTCGCTGCATTTGTTGCTGCTATCGCTGCTGCTTTAGCTTGGGCTTGGGATAAAATCAATTAAGAGTCATATTGTAAAAGGTGCTTGGGCTGAAAGTGTCGCTGTTGCTTGGCTATTTGCGAGAGGCTGGTCAGTAGTTGCGAAAAATGTAAGCGGTTGGGGTTTTGTGGATTTAGTCGCGCTCAAAATCAGTGGGAATCATAAGCCGGTAATAGAGCTGATCGACGTCAAATCATTTAACGAAACTTCGAGAAGTTATAACCCTTTGACTTTATCGCAAAAATACGCCGGGGTTAGGGTTTTAGTTGTTCACGATGATGGTCATGTGGATTTTGTAGAAAAAGGTAAGGAGAGAGTGCGTGATAAAAATGAAAACAATGTTTAATACGATCCATGATTGGATTTCGCGACAAAATACTTTTGTCCAAATTTCAATTTCATTTACCGCAGCGTTTGTGGTCATTGCATTACTTGGCGCTGCATTCGGATGACGCCGGTAAAAGATTTAGATCATGACGGGATCATCGACGCTGATGAAATTGCGCAAAGCAAATTAATTAGCGACATTGAACATGAAGATGAAAAATTTGATACTCAGAAAAAAATGGTATGGGCAACATTTATATCGATGATCGCCTTTATAGCCATCCTATGCTCACCCTTCTTATCTGACGCTAGAGTGACAAGTTTGACATCTGTCGCCTCAACATTTGCGATAGCGATGGCGGGAATTATCGCCTCGTATATGGGCGCTCAAGCGTTTATGGCTAAGCCTAAGAAATGATCGGATTAAATCTACTCGGACCTATCGCCGGGCTTGCCTCAACATGGCTGGAAGGTCATGTCGAAACTAAGAAAGCGAGGGTTGAGGCTAAGATTATTAAGATCAAAGCTGAGGCGACGATAAAGCAGCGACAAGCGACCGGGGAAATCGATTGGGATCTCGAACAGGCTAAGGCTTCGACTCACTCTCTTAAAGATGAATGGTTATGCTGCTTGTTTTCGATACCCTTAATTTTAGCATTTATCCCCGGATGCGAGGAAATTGTTGAAAACGGATTTGCCCAGTTAGAGAAGATGCCAGAGTTTTATAAAATGAGCTTAGGCGTAATCGTCGCTAGTAGTTTCGGCGTCAGGGCAGCAACTAAATTTTTTAACGTGAAAAAGAAATAACCAATGGCAAAAAATGTGAATCACTATTTAAAAGACGGCAGCAAGTGGAATGGTAACACCCACAAAATGCCAAATGGTCAGATTCATTCTAATAAGACGCATACGAAAACAAGTCAGCGAGTTTTCCATATAAACCAATTATCTGAAAAAGCAAAAACGAAATCCCGGAAGCGATGACTGATTTTCTAGACCGCCTCAAAGAAAAATTAATCTCTGAGGAAGGGATGGAATTGATGCCCTATCATTGCCCGAAAGTTGGCGAGGATGCCGGGGGTAAATTATCAATAGGCGTCGGTCGTAATTTAGAAGAGCGAGGAATCACCGCTCAAGAGGCTACGTATTTGTTGCAGACAGATATTGAAATTATTCACATGGAATTAGATCGGAATATTCCATTTTGGAAAGAGCTATCAGATAACAAGCAACTAGTGCTTTGTGACATGGCGTTTAATCTTGGCGTTCCCAAATTGATGCAATTTAAAAAAATGCTTCTTAGCTTGCACCCTGATAATCGTGATGATGAAGAGGCTGCATCGCAACTCTTGGACTCCAATTACGCAAGGCAATTACCCGCTCGAAGTCAGCGTAATGCAGAACTTATTCGCGAGGAGTAAATATGGCAGACGCTACTTTGTTAGATATTTTTAATGCTATCTGGCCCGTTTTGGTTGCAGTGACCGCTGCAATAGTCCTATTCGCGAAAGCCTTCAACCGGCTCGACGTTTTAGAGGAAAAGGTGCGAACGCTATTCCAACTTTTTAATAATATGAGAGACAAGGAGAAATGAAGGGCTTAAAATAGCCCCTCTCCCAATTCTTTCGCTTCTTGTTGGAAATCTTTCCGCTGCATTAAATGCCCATATGTATCGAGCGTTGTTACAGCGTTTTCATGACCGAGCCTCATTTGGATTGTTTTAATGTTCCAATTTAAATCAATCATTCTCGACGCTGCTAAATGTCTAAGAGAATGGATACGCCCTTTCCATTCAATATTATGAGCATTCAAAACCCGCTTCATTCCCATTCGATAAACCTCTTCGGTTTTCATCGGGCGTTTTTCATTTTTTGCCCGAAGCCTTCTTCCCAAAATTAGAGCGGTCGGCCCAAATTTATTATATTGCTGAAACGGCAAACTAAATTCCGGGCATGGGAAAACTAAATCGCCATCGCGAGATAATCGAGAAAGAGCGTTAATTATTTTTTCACCGATCGGTAACTCTCTATAAGCGTTCCCGGTCTTAGGTGCTGCAATCTTCCCTGATCGCGTTGTCGCTTCCTCGATGTAAATTATACCTCGATTAAGATGAACGTTACGCCAAGCTAAGGCGGTAAGCTCGCCGAGTCTGGCCCCGGTCGATGCAGCTATCATCCAAAAGGGTTTCCAAAATTCATCGCTCAGTTCGATAAACTGTTTAACCGCTTCCTCTTCCGGGATTTCAATCTTCTTTTTGACGCCTTTTGCTGGCTTAGCATGAGCGAGCATATCTTTCTGAGTTTTATACAGATAACCTTTTTTGATTGCCCAATTAATAATATTGTTGAACGTAACAAAATGATTTTTTCGCGTTCCCTGAGATCGATCAATATGATCTAAAACTTTCTGAATAAACTCCCATTTTAAATTTTGAATAGGCGATTTAAGGGCATTTAATTTATCATAATAGAGAGGATCATTTGAGGCAGCAGAAGAATTGATAACGTCTCTCATTCTTTCTGCCTCTTCTTTTGTCTCAAATTTAGAGACAATAAACCGGCCTCTATCTTTTATGTAATGCCTAAGGCGATACACTCCATCGATTAACTCAACTTCTTCAGCGCCTAAAGGTTGAAGACGTCGAATATGTTGCATATATCCATCGAAAGTCGCCTGTCTTAAACGCCCCCCTCTAACGTCATTTTCACGATCTTTTTCGTATTGATGCAGAACAACTCCGAAAGGCGTTATACCGGCCTCTGGTGACTCCGGGGCGTATTGCTGAGCCTTTTGCAACTGCTTACGCTTAGAGATCGCCTTAGTCTTGTTAATGGATTTAAATTGGCGAACTTTCAATTTCTCAGGACAATAGTAAGCAAAATAAAAAATAGTTTCGCCTCGATCATTTTTTCTTTTTGTTATGTCATCTAATCTCATTTTTATCTCTCGTTATATTCTTTGATAGTCATTGCCGATACTTGGTTTCCAACATTTTTCCATTCGCCGCCGCGTACAAAATCAAGGCCAACGGAAGTTAATATTTCGCCTTCTGCGTCACATTCGTTTTCATAATCGCTTTTATGTTTCCAAATTTCAGTGAACTTAGAATTACTGTTTCCGCTGTTTCTTGACGCATTACTAGCAAACAAAGTCCATGTTTTGTTTAATTCATTAAATCTTACTTCGTATTCATATCCGTCATAATTTAAGATCCGATGGCCAATTTCGTCCAATGTGATATCTGCCCAATCACTGCCTTCATTTTCTGTAAATTTATATTTAATATTTTCCATGCTGCTCTCCAAAAGTTGGGGCCGTAGCCCCTGTTAGTTAAGTCAAAAATTATAATCGTGATGCTTGCGAGGTGTATCTGACAGATTAAATCGGCTGCCACAACGACTTCTCCACTGACCTGATTTACTTTTTCTAATTCTAATAATCGGATAATCTATATTTGTTTTTATATCCCATTTTTGCCCATTTCGATTGTTTGAAGCGTGTCCGGCAAAACCACCGGATACCCAACCAAGATCTTCTGCTGTGTGCAATTTTTCCGCAGTCATCTCTCTTATTTCTAAAGTCTTGTTTGAAACAACACGAATAATCTCAAATGGGCAAACGTCGCTGTAACCTGACATATTTGCATAGCTACATTCAAGATTTTTAAATTCTTCAATTGTTTGAGTAGGGTCTATAAACTTAACCATCAAATTTCTCCGTTATAAGTTATGGGGGGGCCGTAGCCCCAATAATTTTTCATCTCAATTATACTTATATACCCTTATATATCTCTTTGCAACATAAAAAAAACCCCAGCAATAAACCGGGGAAAAACTACGTTTTTATTTTACTGGTTCATTTCATGGTATTGAATAAATCTCATTATTTGAAAATGGCGGTAACGAATACTACCTCGTTGTCCGGGTGTTTTAAAAAAAACTGGCATATCTGGAAAAGCCTTTCCTTCTTGCCGCCATTTTTTAAACGTGTGGCGACTAAACCCGCATTTTTCCGCTGCAACTTTTTCCGAATAACTCTGTAAATCATCTGCGTCTTCTAAATTATTTTTCATCTGTTATCCCATCGTTGTTTTCAAAAACCTTCTGATGGTTATCTATCATCTTTTGTATGAAAGTTTTCGACGCTTCTCTCGAATTCATAACAAAGAAATCTGAGTCATTAATTTTTAACGCTAAAGAATCAGGCGCTTGAATAATTTCGATGCTTCCATCAAATCGCGGGTCGCGCAATGATTCGCCAAGTTGTTCGAAAGTTTTAATCTTCCGTTTGGTTTTTATTTTACCCATAATCTATACCTTTCTACTAATATTTCGCACATACGCGATCAAACAATCCATAGCAAGTTTCAAAAGCTGCCGATCGGAAATTTGTTCATCGAAAACTGGGTTTTTGCTAAGATTATAAATTCGTAATCTAACCTCATCATCTTCAAAAATAATGTATCGCCGAAAATTCCTCATCAGCTGCTTTCAAGTTTTGACCAAGGCGGCTTTTGAGGTTCGGCAAAATGTTGATATTCTAATTGATACGTTTCCTTCCGATTAATTCTACTTGTTTTTCTTTGAACAAATGTGCCTAAACCATTGTTATAATTCTCAACTGCTTTTTTCCATTCAAAAACTTCATTTTCAAACTTCATCCAGAAACCGGCTTTCGGCGAAACAGCGACAACAATGGGTTTAGATTTCATTTATCGATCTCCTTCTCATCTAATTCTAAAACGCGCTTTTTTGCCGCGTCGCAAACTTCATCTGGTATTTTTCCATCATACCTCATCTCGATTTCAGCTCGTTCAGATGGTGGCAAGCGATAAACCCAGTAATAATCTCCCATCAATAATTCCCTCCAAAACCAACATAAAAAAGCATCAAAATTATAGGGATTGTGAGAATTGCTATTGCTCCTAAAACTTCTTTCATTAAAGTCATAAATTGTTTTTTAAAATCTACATATTTAATCATTTGTTTTTCTATGTTTTCAATTTTATACATCATTTCATCCTTCTGAAAATTATGTTGGCAAAGTAAATATAACTATGTAAATAACCAATAATACCTTTTTATATCCGCTATCTGACAAGCAGAGATTGACTGCTCATTATTATTCAGATACACCGATGCTGTGATATACGTCAACAAAAAAGATTTAGAGCATTTAATTGAAGCTCTGGGGGGTCAGACTCAACTGGCTGCAGATTTAGGAATAACGCGACAAGCTGTGAGTCAGTGGTTAGTCAAAGGTTTGCCGAGAGATGTAAAAAGATTAAGTCAACTAAATGCTCATGTCAGAATACAACAATTTAATTTAGTCGAGGAACAAGTTTTAGCTCGTATTATATGGCGGTCAGCGTATGTTTAAAATTCCAAGTCTCTGCCGGTTTTACTATTTTCAAACAGCTCTGCAAATTGCCAAACCCTTAATTTGCAGACTCAGCCACCGAGCGGGTTCCTTCCCAGCTGCTCGGTGGCGACCAATCAAGGGCAATGAAAAATGAACGGCTTTGAGCGTCACGATATAGATCATGGATCGGCGTCAATGGTTAACGACGCTATTAACAATCCGGGGAAATTTATCGCTCATCGTTGTTTTAAAAACGATTGGCCTATCGGATCAGCCGGCGATCGAGGCAATGCAATCGAGGCGGGAATTGAACAGGTCGTTGTATATGGAAAGACGATCGAAGAGGCAATCGCCTATGCCTATAAAATATATGACGCAGATGTAGCGCTTAAGCTTACCGATCGATTTGTCCAAAGCAACCGGGAAAAGATCGAACTCGGAATAATGATGGGTGTCGAAGCGTTTAAGCCCTATGGGAAAGCCTTAGAGCCTGAGCTTGATCCTTCGCGCCCGGAGCGCAAGCCTCAGCATAAGGTCAAGATAAATTGCAAGACGCCGTTTTGGGAGTTGCCTCTGATTGGCTATCTCGATTTCGTTTTTCCAAATCCACCCAGCGGGGTTCCAACAATTATTGATTTGAAAACAATCGCTAAAATTCCGCGAGTAATGTCGAAACAGCATCAAAGGCAGCGAGCGATTTATGCCGCTGCAAAACCCGGTTTTGATGTCAAATTTATATATGTCTCCCCAGCGTCAACAGTGACGCTAGAAGATGGCGACGTTCCCCAAATCATGAGCGACATGAAAAAGGCGCTTATTAGATGGGAGAGATTTCTGAATTTAGGCGATGCAGATTTTCTCGCCTCGATCGTTCCGATGTCTCCCGACGACTCCGAATTTAACACGACCGCTCGTAAAGAATTACTGCGCGAGAAATTTGGCTTTTAACCCCAGAGAAAGGAATCAAAATGGGATTAGGGTTAATTAATAATGAGGAAAGCTCCGATGGTGGTGGGGCGTTTTTCAAATACATGGCAAATCAGGGATATTACACATTTGACGGCGAAGAGTTAGATGATGATTTCGCTTTTGTCATTGACCACACGACAGTTGAAACTGGTTGGATTAGATTTGTTCCCCCAGTCGATTTTTCCCACCTGACAGCTTTGGGCGTCGATAATGGCGCTAACCCGGAGCCGGGTACAGGAAAGGGAGAGGGAGAAAGAAGCCCTTACAGCTTAGGTTTCAAGATCCGGGTTTACTCGAAAAAGATCGACGGCGTTAAACATCTCATGAGCAATAGCTATATGGCTAAGTTGGGCTATGAGCCTCTCTTCGATAAAATATTCGCCGAGGCTAAAAACAACGCCGGGAAGATGCCGGTGGTCAGTTTTGATTTAGATCGAAACAAGGACACAAAGAAACCCGGCAGACAGGCTCATAAAAATGGCCCCTCAACAAATTGGGAACCCTTGATGAAGATAGTAAAATGGGTCGATCCCCCGGCTGATCTAGCGGTCGCAGAAACTCCGAAAGCTGAGGTCGTTACACCTTCGACTGATGGGAGTGAAGATCCAGAATTTTAATACTTTCCTATAGTTTTTAAATAGGCGAGCTGTTCCTGACAATGGCTCGCCGCTTTTTTCATATCGCAACGTGCGAGGATTAATATGAATATCGAATTATCAAAAGATCAAACAGACGCTTGTAAATTAGTAATTGAAAAGCTTAAGAGCGATCGGATCGCTTCCCTTCATGGCTACGCCGGGAGTGGGAAGACAACGCTCGCTAAAACAATAGCAAAAGATTTCGGCGAGGCTTTCTATCATGCCTTTACCGGGAAAGCTGCCGACGTATTAAGAAGAAAGACAGGTTTCGGAACGACAATACATCGATCCTTTTATA
>Ga0114998_10001859_pt1 | contig 16295 bp, 9 predicted proteins | sample ArcticOcean_MG_C_5_FD_87044 | JGI IMG/M metagenome (GOLD analysis project Ga0114998, IMG submission 87044) | Marine microbial communities from western Arctic Ocean - ArcticOcean_MG_CB4_138 | ecosystem: Environmental > Aquatic > Marine > Oceanic | place: Arctic Ocean: Canada Basin | collected...
AAAGGTGTTTCTCTGTGATTGTCAGAATAGGTTTCGCGCGCTCCTTGCAGACGCAGCGGTCCTTTTCCTCGTCCAGAGACTTTTTTCGTGTTTTCTGACGAGGAAACAATCGTTGTTCGAGGTGTTTTTATGAGCGTTTTTTGTGATAAACATGCGATTTGTAAATTTGATGAAAGCAAGAAAAAGTGAGGCAAGGCAACAGCGAGGCCTTCATAAAAAAGTAATACAGTAAACAGTACGGTAATACTATTTACGTAATTAATACAGAGAATATCATAAATAAAAAAAAGGACTATACGCTGCTATGGGGAAAAAGAAATCGAGCGATAGATGTCCTTCGTTCACCGCGATCTGCGCGGAGGACTTAATGAACGAACTCTCGCTCGATCAAATGCGCGTGAGACATTTAGGGGAAACCGTGCAGTGTAAGCAATGGTGCGAAGAGAACTTAAGGAAGAAGAAGGATCGTAAGAGTTTGATCATGCAAGTGGAAGGGGGGGTGAGAGATAGGCATTTATTGGAGGAGAAGGAATTCATGAGAAGGGTTTATGGCGATAGCGATGGTGATAGCGTTGTCGATGTCGTTGATGTCGTCGTCGTTGATGTTGCTAATGCTGAGGACGATGTTGACGAAGACGAGAAAAACGAGGATTTAGCGTCGACGACTGAACGGACGAAAACGAAAGCTCAGAAAAGAAGAGAGAAGAAAGAAAGGGATGAGAAAGCGAGAGAGTTAGCCGTTGAATTAGAGAAGCAACGATTGAAAGCGGAAGGGCCTTCGAAGAAGGAATTGGAGGAGACGAGAATGAAAGAAAAGTTAAGAATTGAAACGTTAAAGTTGAAAGAAGTAAAGGCGGATGGGCATTGTTTATATAGAGCCGTAGCCGAACAAGTCCAAGAGATTGGCGAGGAAAATCGGTATAAGGAAGTGAGAGAGATTTGCGCGAAGGAAATGTTAGAAAATAGGAGCGAATACGAAGCGTTCGTTGAAGTAGGTGAAGAAGGTGACGGAGGGTTTGATACGTATTGCGAAAAAGTGAAAGCGTCTGCGGAGTGGGGAGGACACGTTGAGATGCTCGCAATCGCGAGAGCGTTAAAACGAGACGTGGAAGTTTACGAAGTGAGACCGAACGGAGATGTTGAAAAGACGGTCATCGAAGGCGGTAGTGGAGATGGGGGAAATGATTTAGGTAAAGTAAGATTAGCTTTTATGCAAGCGAGTTATAGTTTAGGGGAGCATTACGACGCAATCGTTCCTCAATAAATAATTGTTGATACAAGACATAGAAAAAAAGCGAACTTTACACACGATCTAGTTGCACTCACACGCCCATGCAATAATCCCTAATAATCCTCCAAACGCTACTACGATTGGGGCCTGCAAAATGACCAACTTTGGATTTGGCAGTTTCACGTACCTCGTTCCAAATAACGTGAGCATTCCGATGACGACGGCAAACTTCGGGAACGGTGAATTCTCTCTCACTTTTAAAAACATTTGCACGGCCGCGGCGACGACTAAACCGACCGCGCTCGCGTTCAAGCCGGGCAGCATTTTCTGATACGTCTTGAAAGTTCTCACGGCTCCCCAAAATGGCAAAACGCCAAAAATCAATGTCACTCCTGGAGCAAATAAACCAGTCCAACACGTTAACGCACCGGCAATGACGTTTTTTTGTGCTCTTTGCGCCATGACGGCACCTAAATATGCAGCGAAATTAAACATTGGCCCCGGAGCGGCTTGCACCAATGCTAATCCGGCGAAGAATTGGTCTTCGGTTACCCAGCTATTCGCAGAAACACCGCCTGGTTGACTCGTGTCGTATGAAACGACATCGTCTAGCAATATCGGTAAAACGACTTGTCCTCCACCGAAAATGATACTCCCAGTTCTAAAAAATGCCGCAAACCAGTGCGAATACTTGTTCGATTCGTACTCAGTTTGACTGGCTACGGTTACCATGAGCACTAAGACGACTATCCAGGATAGGATTAATAAACCGCCGACTACTTTATTCGCACCGTACGACGCTACCTCGTCATCCCTCTCGTTTCGTTCAGAAATCTCTTTATCCTCACCGAAGAAATAGCTCACGAGTCCACCAAAAACGATCAATAACGGAAACAACCAAGCGGCTTTATAATAATATGCAAAGCAAGCGCTTATTAATCCTAAAATTCTCGTCATATTATTCTTATTACACTGCCCATTGGACAAATTCACGGCCGCGTCAACAACCAACGCTACACCGGCGACGCTCAAACCGCTCACGAGACCTCTCAAAAACGGACTCGGGTTCGTCAACGCCTCGGCCGCTCCCGCTCCCGCTAACGTCATCAGAAACAACCCTGGGTATTGAAACAACCCGCCAGATAATAAACCACCCAACACGCCTCTCTGCGTCACTCCTAACGCGAAGCTCACCTGCGTCGACGTCGGTCCAGGCATGCATTGCCCTAAACTTAACAACTCGGCGAATATCGTCTGCGAAATCCACTTCTTCCCATCGACGAAGACTTTCTGGAAAATCCCAATATGCGCCGCTGGTCCACCGAACGCGGTCCATCCCATTAAAACGAACGCTTTGAAAATATCCGCATACGTCGCCGTCTGCTTATCGCTTTCGTCGTCGCGACGCATCGTCTTCTCTATATCGTTCATTTTTGTTCCAGCCTAACTCGCACTTAAATCAAATTGGAATATATTTATCTTTCCTGTTTAAACACAGTCAGAGTGTATTTCCTATAAATACTCTCGCGACGATGAATTACTCGAGCAAATAACGCGACGCTTGCACAGGCGAGCACTGATTTCTTAAATTTCCGGCTAGCCTGTTCAGTTACAGGTTTAACTCTCTTAGGCTCTTACGATCTTAACCTAAACCGTGAATAAACCAAGTGATTCGCTTCGTGCAAAGTTCTCAATAAGTTTAATAAACGAAACAATCAAAGGTAAAAAAAAGGAGAAAAAAAGGAGAAAGAAAGGAGAAAAAAAGAGAGAAAAAAAAGTCAAACTTCCCATCGTCTTCAAAAAAAAAATTGACATAAATCTGTCGCGCAAAACTTACACTGAACCGATCCGAACGCGAACAATGGGAACGATAGAAGAAGAAGAAGAGAAATGTCCCGATCTCTACGGCGCCTTGAACGTGGACCAGCGCGCTACTTCGATCGAGGTTGAGTTCTTTCCATTCATTGTTTTCGCTCTTTTTTTTTTTGAATGGAACGTGTTTATTTATTATATGCGTTACTTTTTGTGATTTTCGTTTTCGCGATATTGATCGTCGAAGAACGCGTTTGTTATTCAATTAACTGAACGAAATCAATCGCGCGCGAGACGAGATCTTTCTTCGTTGGTACGCGCGTGTTTTTGTGGCACGATCTCGTGTCGTTTTCGCGACCGCTCGCGAGAGATGAAGATGATGTCGAGATCTCGAGATCTGCCCAAAAATTCTTTGACGAGACGTTTGCGAAAGAAAAGACGTGAGAGACGAGTATTTAAAAACTAAACGACATTTTTATGTTTCACTGCTGCGTATGTATTAGGTTCGACGTGCGTATAGAAACTTAATCACAAAAGCACATCCGGATAAAGGAGGCGATGCGAAAACGTTTGCGTTGATTCAACGCGCGTACGACGTTTTATCCGACGCCGATAAACGGAAACAATACGATCAGACCGGATCGTATTCGAAATCGGTCGAAGAAGAGCTTTTGGACTCCTTTGGTGGTGGCGTTTTTCGTGATAAATTGAACGAAGAGAATGAAAGGCGAGAGTCCGTGGCCGAAGCGATTCAATCGGTTGAAAAGAACAAGGGTTCGCATACGTCCGGTTTCGAAGCGTTTATGCGCGCGAGAGGCGACTCGGTCGCCGCTTTAGGTGTAGACGATATCATCAACCAATTTGGTGTCGTGAAAGGCTCTTACGACGAAGTGCAGTTGCCGAAAATCAAAGCTTACGAAGTTAATCAAACTACAAAGAAGGTTGTTGCCGGTCACGAGAAGGAATCCATGCACGTCGAAGCGACGAAAATTGCGTCGACATTGCAGTGGGGCGAAGTTTTGGTTTCCATTCGAGTCGCGCCAATGAATACGCACGATATTTACGATGACCAAATGTCATTTATTTCTTCAAACTACGCAAGTTCGGATAACAAAAACGTCGATGGTATGTTAAACCCGAAAACTGGCGCGTTTGAAAACAACAAGGACTACTCGAACGAGCGAAAAATTCCAGGTTCAGACTGTTTAGCGACGGTTGTTAAAGTTGGCGCCGGCGTAAAGTCTTTAGCTGAAGGCGATTGGGTCATCCCGTATGTCCCAAATCTCGGTACGTGGCGCACGTTGGCTGTATGGAAGGAGAAGGATTTGGTCAAGATTCCGAAAGAGATGACTTCGGAGAATCATTGCGCGATGATGCGAGAGATGTGCGTCGCCTATCGTTTGCTGGAAGATTTTGGCGCCTTGAAACCTGGAGATGCGGTCATCATAAACGCCGGCACGTCGTTAATTGCAACGGTTGTTTGTCAACTCGCGAGTATGCTGAAATTACGCCCAATCCTAGTCTGTCGCTCGCATCCAGGCTTTGAAAAGACCGAGAAATGGCTCAAGAGTTTGGGCGCCATCGAAGTCTTCAAGGACGAAGGCGATTTGGGCGCCTTGTTGGAAGAAAAGCGCTTATTCGCGAAACCGAGATTGGCCCTCGATGGCGTCGGAGGCATCTCAGCCGTTCGATTAGCAGAAACGTTACATCCAGGTTGCCCTTTGATCGTTTACGCTTGCGCTTCTGGTCGCGCGGCGACGTTCCCATGGCACCATTGGGTCGGCAAAGGTTTAATCGTCCGAGGTTTCTCGTTAAGAAACTGGATGAAAGAGAACAAGAAGAAGACGCCAAAGATGATGGAAACTTTGGCAAAGTTGGTCAATGCGAACAAGATCGAGGTCGAATTCACTGAGTACGAGTTATCGACCGAGTTCGAAGAAGCTCTGGACCACGCTTGCGAGAAGCACAGAAGGACAAAGATCTTATTAAAGGTGACCGATATCGGGTCGACGTGCGACGACGACGGAGCGGCGAACAAATAAAAAGTACGGAGAGAGTAGTCTGCGTGTGTGTGTGAATATACGGAATATAAATAAACAAATACATATATGTATATGCGACGACGAAAATAATATCGTTTTAATTTATTATGTTTTTTAACTCTTGCTAAAACGCGCCGTGTCCCATGTTTTTTTCTCTCTCGCTCACAATCGACGCATAACTCGCGCCGACTCGTTTGTAAATGACCTCAAACTCTCATCACACGTACGTTTCCAAACCCTCTCTTTTATTAACTATAGAATAATTAATCAAAATAATACTTAATAGAGTTCTTCTTCCATGTGCGTCTTGATCGTGCAGTCAGACGTCGGGTACGCGACGCAGGTCAACACGAATCCGTTCCCGGTTTGATCGTCGTCCAAGAACGACTGATCGCTTTGATCGATCGTACCGCTGACGACTTTGCCGGCGCACGAAGAGCACGCGCCGGCTCTGCATGAGTACGGTAAATCGATACCTCCCTCTTCCGCGGCGTCGAGGATGTACGTGTCGTCAGCGCATTCAATCTTTTGGTCCCCCTCCGGCGTCTTCAACGTCACGGTGAAGTTCATGATCGTCATCCCTCTCTGTTGCACTTTCTGTTTTTTATTTAAATTCGTTTTTCGTGAGAACGTCAGTCTTTCGGACTTTGGATAAAGTTGTTTGCAAAAGCTCGAACGCGATAGTACGACGAAAATCGAGAGAAGACTCTTTCGCGCGTTTTTTTGTGAGAACGTGCGAAGTCTTTCGAGCTTTGGATAAAGTTGTTTGGAAGAGCTCGAGCACAATAGTACGACGAAAATGGACTCTTTCACGCACGCGCGCGCGCGAACCTACTATTAAGAAAACGAAGAACAAAACATTCATTCGTTCGTTATCTTAGTTCGATTACGAGTTTTGTTTCGTTTCGCGCGCGCAAGTGTGCACTCTCTTCCTCCTTTTCCTCGTTCTCAGTCGTTAACGCCGCTTAACACCGTCATCTCCTGTGTGGACGAGTTTTACTGCTACCGCGAATATATACATATAATAACATATACATATAACGCGCGCGAAATAAACGAGCGCTCGAAGAATAACGAATCACGCGCACGCGCATTATTTCAATCGATTTCCTCGTTTAATCACTCTTCACACTTCAACGACCAGTAGTAAACATCGCGGCAAAATCGCGAAGAACAAAAACTTTTCCAATCGCGAGGTAAAGATTACACCTCACGCAAAAACGCACGAAACCACTGTTACCGCGCTTTTCGAGAAAAAAAACACTCGCGCTCTCTTTCTAAACCGACATCGACTACGACGCGAATTAAGATCGAACGAACCTTTTGCTGAGACTTCATGGTAATAGCCTTGCCTACGAAGGCAGTTTGTTGGACAGTAGTTTGAGCGAACATTTTTATTGGTTTGTGTGGTGTTTCCGATGTGACGCGCTTTGGACGTTTTACGCCTCGCGTATAAGAGTTCAATAAATAATGCGGAAATCGTGGTGGGAAGAAGTGTTTAGGGTTTAGGGTTTCCAGTCCTTTTTTTACACAATTTTGGCTCAAAAATTACAGCAGAAAAAAGAGCATCAGCATAAATAGACTATAGATAGAGTAAGAGAAAGAGTAGGAAAGAGTGAGAGATGATGTTCACTCAGAGCTCGTGTAGCCGTGATACGAGTGCAACGACGCAGACGCGGACTGCGCAGTCATGCGCTCGTCGTTCGCATTCTTTCGCTCGTTCGTTCAGGAGAGCGAGTGCGAGTGCGGCGAGCACTTCTTTGACTGCGACGACTGCGACGACGTCGTCATGGAGCGATGGAATTGGAAGAAGAGCGAGGACGATTGCGAAGGCGCAAGAACGAGAAGAACAAACGAGCGAAACAAAGAGATCGAAAGATCCTTTCGGATTCGATAGTGGGAGAAACGAAGGGCCGGTGCCGATCGTGCCCGGATTCGATACCGCAGAAGGGGGGAAAGTCGGCCCATTAGGGACGTTTGGGATATCCGTGTTGTTGATCTTCTTGTTCGGTGGGAGTCTTTTTTTCACGAGCGTGCCGAGATCTTCGGTTGAGCAGATGGCCAGAGAGGCGTTGGTTAATGATCCAGATGCGCCTACGAACGTATTGAAGCGATAATTTTATATGTATATATATTATAGAGAGAGAGAGAATGCGTGGCTCGGCGTTACAAAATTTCGCGTGTTCATGGAGACGACGTTTAAGTACATAAAACGACGCTTCGCAATAGAACCTACACGCGAAATTTTGTAACGTGAGCCATGGTTGAAGCGCATAAATATTTATTTGTGTCACGATGAACGTTATAATTCTCACTTTGTAGGCTAAATGCCAATATGTCAACAAAATGTGACGGGTTCGGAGAAATGGAAGGATAACGTCTCATCAGACACTTGGTATGCAACACGGTACGTACGGTAGAGAAAAGAGTATAGATTATTAATAAATACACGCGTTATTATTATTATTATTATTATTATTATTATTATACATTCATCGTAATAGCTACGGCAAAGAATTTTTTCAAGGAGACGTTCAACGGGTACTTCCCTAACGCGACTAAAGTAGCAAGTTTTGGGGCAAACTTCCTTATTGCGATTTGTTGTTGTTGTTGTTGTTGCTCACTTTTTGTTGCAATGATATTCGTCAAAGCATCAACGGCAAGAGCTAATATCGCGAGCGCTCGCGCGGAAACGTTGAAGATGGATAATGTAGACATGTTGTTAATATCATCATTATTACTATCTGCAGAGATCGGAAAATAATAACGAAGAATGCGTTCGCATATTTCAACGATGCTTTTGTCATCGCCACAATCAGTCTTCATCAAAAGTATAGCCCGCGTCGAAGTATAGAACAACTCTTCTTCTTCTCTATCAATCGCAACATCATCTTTCTTTGCAATGCTTTCAATATGGATCAATGAAACGACGCCTACGATGCGGTTTCTACACTCGAGAACATTGCATGATGTAAAGAAGGCAGGAGCGAAATCGCATACAAGCGATTTCGAAATCACTTCGTCTCTTCTCTCGTTCATGAAAAATTTTGCACCGCGCACATTCTCGAGCAAGTCGCAAACAAAACTCCAGAACTTGGAGGATGATAACCTTGATTCTCTTTTTGTGCACTCTAACACGCACGATAACGCGTGTACTAACGACGTCGATGTAATCTCCATCTTTGAAAACGCTCGAGTGGCTGCAATTGAAACAGTCATGTGACCAATATCGCTCAAAGAAGTTTTAGATAATAGTCTCGGAAAAAACGTAGTTAAAGAAAACGCCTTTGCTTCCAAAAATCCCTCGTTCTTACTTCTTTTCCGTTGCGCGTGCTTACCGTAATAGTCTTCTCGTGTAAATGAAACGATTTGCTCAACACAATCTTCGCAAACGTCTTCCCAAAATAATTTCTCGTTCTCGTTTGTTTTAGATGACATATTGAACGAATCATCGAGTGCTGAAAACAGATTATCAAACGCTCTCGCGCTCGTTGCGCGAGTATTTTCAATGGAAAACGTCGCCGACACTAATCTTCTCGTTGCAATTTTCCAAAGATTTCGACCACGTTTTGTGTTTCGTTCAGCGCGAGTGATGATTTCTTTCAGAGATAGCAAAGCTTCGGAAATAACTATGGAGTCACCTTTTTCGTTTTTCGTTTGCTTTTCCACGTCGCGGAATTTTGCCAAAACATCCACAACCTCTGGCAAAACGTCATCGGGAAGTTCTCCGTCTACATGAGAAACGTCGTCGTCATTATTATCATTCTTTCGTTTCTGACTATCTCCCGAGATACCAGCAATACGAGACCTCCCTTTGAGCATACTTTCTACTAAAATATTGCGAAAACTAACAAACGCTCGAATTTTTGCAGAATCTGCGAATAGGACATTTAGTTGGTCATCTTGGTCGCCGTCATAATCTGTGTTTTCCGAAGTATTTCCGTGATATTCGGATAAAGTTGCATTTGAAGCGATGATTGTGAGCGTATGTACTACTCTGTGCCAAGATTTACCAAATTTTTTACTCGAAGTCTCGGCTAATCGTCTTAACGCATCAATGACGAATTCAGCTTTTCTGGTCTTCATTTCGAAAAAGGCGGTCTCGTTTTCCAAATCAGAATTTTTAAAGCTCGAGTTTGCAATCGTCCGCACCGCTTCATAGAAAGGTAATAAAGCATCTTCTCTTGCCGCGTCGGCGTTGCTACTGTTTATTTCTTCCTCTGATTCGACCTTAGTCGACTTTAATTTTCTTTTCTCAACAGAATCGGCATCATCATTGCTCTCATCCGCGTCAAATTCCATAGTTCCTCGCTTCAATAATACTGCCTCAGCAACGACACGCAAACATTCGGTGGCTTCTTTACACGCGTTTCTATTCACGAGAGTCTGAACTTGAACGCATGATGTTGCCGTTGTCGCCAGATGTACTGAAGATGGTCCCCAAATGACGTTACGCCACGCAGCTAAAGATCGCGTATTCAAATTTGCGCGCGCAACATCTGCCAGACGCTTCATTGCAATTCTTGTATTTGGAGATTTCAAGATTTCACTCTTTTCGGAAATTACTAAATCATGTTCTGATCGCTGAATTAAAGCATCAACAAGGTGCGAGAGTTCGCTTGCATCGAGTCGTGTCGAATTGACGAAGCAAGCATCTATGGCTGCTTTCGCATCTGGATTTATCTCACTCACTTCCGTTTGCGTTGCTAAGCCTCCAATAAATGGTCTGAGCCAGGCCATGATGTTTTTATACCCCAAAAGTTGCTGGATATTCTTTTGTACATTCGCCGAATCCGGTATTATTTTTTCTTTTGCATCTCTTTGAACACCTCTCAATGCCGATGCGTCGTTCTCTAACATGGCTATTTCTAAACTCACGCAAATATCGATGCAAGATTTCCAAAATTTCTGCCCGAATTTCATGAAATCGCTATCAGCTTTCACACAATCTAGTAACGTTTTCGTTGCCTCGGCTCTTTGCATGGCTCTAAAATCAACTCTACTCGAGTCATTGTCTTCGTCAGCGAAAGCGTTACCATCATCATTACTATTTCCAGAGCTGTTCACTCCCGTAGCGTTGCACAAAAACTGTCCAAATAAGTCTCGTAAGGTGTACAACTTTGTCTCGAAGGCGAGCCGCATGGCTGATCGAGCGCACTCTAAGGCTATTGCTGCACGGCCAGGATCGTTCGCAAGACCGAAAGCAATCGATAACGCACGACAGAGCGCTTCACCGATGACTTCGAACATTGGTCTCGAAAGACCAGCCTCGGTTGCCGCGTGAAAGGCGGATTCGCTGACAAAAACTTCGTTGTTATCTACACTCACACAACCTTCTTCAGTGCTACCATCTTGGTGAGGTAACTCTGCATTAGAAGACATAGATGATGTAGTAACGGCAGAAAATGCTCGCGCGGTTTCTCTTAACAAAGCTTTAGATTCCTCAGAGGCAATTTTTTCCTCCATTTCGAGAATTTTCTGTTTTTTCTTAAACGCGCCAAAGATGCCAAAATCACTCATGATATTGTTATTCGCGAAAGTTTCAGAACTTGCAGCTGTATTAATATTGTTCGACGATGAAGTTTCAGCAATAGCGCGTTTATCTGCGGATAGAATGATTTCCTCTCTAGTAACGCGGTCGTAAATTCCACGAATGAGTTCTTCGTCCAAACCTCTCGTCTCGGGCGTATCTAAAGCCATATTCAAGAAATCCTCTCTAGTCATTCGCATTTTCAAATCAACCATTGGATTATGCGCATCCGTGTTTAGCATAATGATTGCAAACGCAATTATTGTCGCACAATCTACTTTCTTTTCAATTTTTTCACCCCCAAAGTTTGGATTTAACTCAATAAATCTTTTAGCGAAACACTCGGTGAGTCTATCGATTTGCTGCGCTTCGCCTGGGATTCGGAACGTCGACATGAATTTCCGCAATGCCTCGTCTATGAAATCATTTGCGAAATCAAAATTTTCCAAATATGCTCGTATGACTGCAACCCCGTCCGCGTCGCTCGATCCCAATAAATGGCCAATAGCTGATGGATCAACACCGGGAGCTGAACGTAAAAACTTCGCGGCGTCGGATGCTGAAACGACCGAGTTGCTCGGTGCATGTTCGCGCAGAGCAGCCATCGTTGGCGTCTTATTAAACATCTTTACCGCAATTTCAACCGAATGCTTTTCTTTTTTACGGTTTGCAAAAGTTTTCGTTTGCGATTGTTTAGTTGTTGGTGTTGTCGAGTTGTGGTTTTCCAAGGGAACGGAGGCGAGCAATCCTACTCCTGCGTTGGTATCTTTGCCGCCGTTTGCCACGTTTCTACTACTGCTATTATTTTTCGGTACCATAGGTTTATCCGTTTTAACAGCGACGACGACATTCTGAGACGGTATTAATTCAAACGACGTAGAGACGCTCCCTGATCGTTGTAAAGCAATTTTCTCGTTACCATTCTCGTCTTCAAAATCGTCGTGAAATAAATCTTCCCCTAATTCTTTGTTTCTCGCTCGCCATACTCGCAGCGAACGCACTATGGCGACTAAACATTGCGTCGCAGCATCTCTCACTGCAATCGAATCAATATCAATCATCGAACTACTGCTAATATTAACTATGATGCGCTCTTTTTCGCGTTCAACTTTAAGCGTTTCTAAAATCGCCTTTGCGCACCTTTCGAAGCAATTTGTGGAGCATCTCGGATCGCAATCGTAATTCACAAAAACATCCGCGGCTGTCGACGGATCGTCAAATATTTGCCGTAGTGTTTTCAACGATGCTAGTTTTGCCTTGACGTGCGTTGATTTAGATCGTTCCAACGGATGCAAAAGCATGGTTGGAAACATCAACGCGATTTCTGATTTCCACGAATCTCGCGCGCGAGAAACAACCGCCGCAAATGTCGCTCTAGCCAGACTCGACGATGCTAAAGCCATGGGATGGAATCTCGTTGCATTATTGAAACCAAACAATATGTTGTTATCATTGTTATTAAAATTCGCAATCGTATTCACGCCAGCGGAGGATTTATTTCCAACTAACTCGAGCTGTTGTTGCTGTAGTTGTTGTTGTTGCACAACGGCGGCGGCGGTTATAATATTAGTAGATTTACTAGCAGATGTTCCTCCAATACCACCTTTCTGAAGCGTTGACTTTGGATTTAGCATTGCGTTAATAAGCAAAGCTTCGCTTAAAGGTTTCTTGAGTTCATTTTTATACGCAGCTAACCACGCTCTCGCGTTCGGTCCTTCGCAAAGCTGCCGAAGTAAATCTATCGCTAAAAATCTACTAGCTAAGATGTATTCGTCCGCATCTAAAGCGTTTGCGGCAAAGAAGTTGTCTAATTCATCTACATTTTCGTTTATCGTCCTAGTTTGTGTTTGTGTTTGTGTCGTCGTCGGTGGTACGTTGTTCGATGATTCCCTCGAGGCGATTTTACACAACGCCTTCAAGCACGTCAACGCCGACGAATCGGATGATGATTCTTTCGATAAACTAAACTGAGTATCAGCGCATCTCTTAAAACTGTTATTAATGTGTTGAACCAACGCTGTCTTTGCGACTCTCCTCTCTATATCGCCTTCGCTCGCAACCGCGGAATGTGCTAAACGCAACGTCAATCTTTCCAACAAAACATTTCCTTCGTCATCTTCAAATACTCCAGAGTTCACGATGTGTTCGCTTGTCGAAAACGCTAACAACATTTTTACAACCATTCTCGTCAAATCCGCGTTTGAATCATCTTTACTTACAAAGCACACTGCTTTACACGCGTTCCTAAGCACGTCTACTCCGCACGTCATCTTTTCCGCGCCATCTTTTCCACCAGTATTACTGCCAGTACTACTACCATCACGACTACGATTATTCTCATAGTTTCTACCCCCGCTCACGATAACTCGCTCTTTATCCACAAAACTCATCGAAAGAAACAAAACCTCCATAGCCTTCATCTTCACTTGCACTCTTTCGCGTTCGTCTCGAAACATGAACACCGCTACTTCGCAGATCTCTCTCACGATCTTCGTCTTCTTCTCGAAGCATAAGAAATCTTCATCGAGTTCTTCTTTCACGGTCTTCGTCTCGAACTCTTTCACGTTCTCGTTTATCCTCTCTATCGCCGCCCTCATCTCTCGCCTGCGTTGGCTCTGAAACACCATCATCGCCAGTTGCTGTGGGAAAAACTCTTTCAAGGCCGAATCGAACACGAGCGCGCAGTTCTTCACGAATAACGCGAACGAGCCTAAACTCGCACGAGGCGATTTATTATCACTATCGTTCGAACTATTCCTCGTTGTCGTTGTAGGATTGCGTCGTTCGTTATTCGGTTCATTACGATCTGTTCGAGAAGCGCTCATTATTATTATTATTATTGGTTATTTTTACTTGTTATTGTCCTACTAAAGAAAGAAGTAGGCGGTGCCCTTTGTTTGCTGCACTGTGAAGAGGTGAACTATTTAGGGTGTCAAATTGTGTGAACTGTTTAGGGTGTCAAAATTTCACAACCACTTTTGGACTCACCCCATCGAATCGTAACTATTTAATGCACGCGTCTTTAAGAGGCTTTGATAGGATACCGATACAGATCATGACGAGCTTTGTTTCGTGCCGCTCGACGAGTTCAGGAACTGGTTCTTTTTCTTCTCACTTTTTCTCTTCTACTTCCTCTTCTTCTTCCTCTTCTTCCTCTTCTTCCTCTCGAGCGAATGCGAGTAAGAGAATAACCAGGAGATCTGTGAGAGCGAACGAGGACTGTTTAAGGAGAATAAGAGCCTCTTCGGCATCGAACGATGATGATGATGATGATGATGACGATAATAACGATAATAGCGATGATAGTAACAATACTAAGAAAGGAAAGATAGCAATTTCAGCGGCAATATTAGCCCTCGCGGTTACTATATCCACGCACAACGACGGCCGAGCATATGCGTCGATAGAGGATTCGAGGAAGCAAATAGTGATAGATATCGAACGCAGGATGGAAATTAATGCAGCAGAGAATGGGACGAAGCAGGAACAGCGACCTCGATGGGAGACGAAGGCGGAAGAACGCGCTTTAATGATGCGAGAATACGACCTGTTGGCGATGAAACAAAAGGAAGAAAAAGAAGAGTTTAATAAACGCGCGACTGCCGTATATGCGAGACAAGCTGCTGAGAGGAAGGCGTTTGCAAGGATCGAAAGAGAAGGATACGCGGATAGTTTAAGCGCAGAGGAGAAGGAGAAGTTAGCGAAAGAGGAAGGCGAGCGAGCGTATGAGATGACCATGAATGCGATCGATGCGAGCGAATTAGAGTTGAAAGCATATAACGAACGCATGGAAGAGAGAAGGAGGACGGCTTTAGAACGAAATAGAGAAGTGCTCGAAAAGATAGAGCGAGAAGAGATTGAGATGAAATCTGATGAAGATAAATTGAACGAGATCAATTCAAATTGCGAGAAAAGTTTATCAGACGTGAATCCGTTCGATGATACTGTATGCATTTAAGTAATATATAATAATAAAAAGAAAAACTTACCAGTACAATTTAAATTTCGCTCGAAGAAGAGTCTTCTTCACTAAATCCCATGATTTGCGGAACTAAATGCTTGATAAGCAACTCCAAGGCAGAGAGTTCGCCAAAGCTAACTGCTATGTTCACGCCCGATTTCTCGCCGAATTTTGTTTGGAAATAATTCAGAAAAACTCCTCCTGAACCGTCAGGCATCGCTTCCATTTTGAAATTTTTTGTCACAGAGCCTTGCGAGCTCCCACCCATGCCTGGATCGTGGAAGAATTCACATTTCTGTGCAATTGTAGCTCTTGATGGATTTAATCTATTCGCCAATTCCGCAGCTTCGACCGGGGATAGCATGAAAGTACCTTTCTTTGTCCAATCGTATTTCCTGGGCCCAATCCCCGGCGCGAATTCTAGAAGAATACCTCCCGCTTTCTTCATAACAGTTCGTCCTTGATTATCAGATTCAAACCTCGGTTTCACAACATTTACTGATAAAGCAGATTTAGATTTATATATGGAAAAAGCTACAAACGTTCTGCTGTTATTATTGTTATTGTTGTTATAGGTATTGCTATTGTTGTTGTTGTTGTTGTTATTATACCTACTACTGCCGCTATAAGTATTGCCAGCGCCAGCGGTATACGTGTTGTTATTGTTGTTATTGTAGTTAGTAGTAGGCGTATACGCCGCCGCTGCCGCCGCGCGTTGTTGTCCCCATTGCGGAGCGGTCGGAGTCTCTCTCGTATAATAGTTCTCTCTCGTATTATCGTTCGTCTCGTACGACGCAGACGCGGTGGACAAAGAACTACTCTTCGCATCACTGGGTACCCATTTAATCGCCCTATTCGCGCCAGGACCTGATAACCTGTCACCGTTCGAGACTACTAAAGGAGGCGACGCGAACGCGTCTTGATACCCGGTCGTATTAGTACTATTCCCACTCATCAACTCGTTATTATTATTATTATTATTATTGTTCGAAGCAGTTCGCGAGAAGTATTGAGTATTGGAAGCGTACGAACTGCGCATAGAACTAGCGCTACTAAAAAACGCGGCAGCAGCACTCGATGCCTTCGAGCGTTTCACTCGCGATCTCGAACACTTCCTCGCGTCGATGTCATAATTCGAACGATGATTCAAACATCCAGTCCAGCCCTGCTTTGAAGGGGAAGAAGAACAGCACCGGATCGTCGTAATACTCTTACTACGCTCACTCAATCGATAACAAGAACGTTGGTTAGTACGAGCGCTGTATAACGCGTTCATCGTCGTCCGCGCGTTCATTGTTTGCGATGTTATTCTCAGCATATATGGGCTCGCGAGGCCTTTGGCCCTACTCTCTTCTTTTTCCTCAGCACGAGCGGAAAAAATGAACAATAAATAAAAACATGGATTTGGAAAGAGTTCGTTATAAAATAGATTATACCGCGTTGTGTCGCGTGCGTGTTGTATGGCTCAATGAAGACTACGAAAAATACTTGCACGAACGCACTAACGCGACGAGGACGAAACGAGCGCTGCAGTAATTTTCGAAGAACGAGAGCGAACGGAAAGAATCAAACGGTCGCTCAAGCTCGCGTCAAACAACAACAACAACAACGAGGAGTAAAATTGACCGTCTTGGAGAATTTCCTGAATCAAAAGAGTAATAAGATTAATTGGGAGCAAATGAATGAAATGATTATGCAACAGACGACTAAGAAGCTGAA
>Ga0114998_10001862_pt1 | contig 16278 bp, 10 predicted proteins | sample ArcticOcean_MG_C_5_FD_87044 | JGI IMG/M metagenome (GOLD analysis project Ga0114998, IMG submission 87044) | Marine microbial communities from western Arctic Ocean - ArcticOcean_MG_CB4_138 | ecosystem: Environmental > Aquatic > Marine > Oceanic | place: Arctic Ocean: Canada Basin | collected...
GAAAATAACTTGCCGATTTTAGAATACGCAATGTCAAAATGCCAAAGAACGTCAGTGGCTTCGATGATGTCCGGATCCGTTCGAGTCGAAGACCCGTTCGATGTCGCGAACCAAATGATACGAAAAGGCGAAGAACGATATGGAAGATTAGGTTTAGACCCAAGAGATGCCTTAAAAGGTAAATCCGCCGTCGCTCGATTGAAAAAACGTATCAGAGACGCGTGGTTACAATTAGGCGAAAAGCCTCGCCTCGCGTGGACTTCGTATAAAAGATTTAAAGGTTATACCTCGACCGATGACGATTCGGGAGAGTACGAGGTTTCAATGGACGACGGTGAAGTGACGCGAAAAAAACCAATCAATAGTACGGCGGTCGATCCAGCCGAGCAAAAGAATAGCAAGAAGAAGAAATGGTCCTTTTTCTAATTAGTATGTAATACGCGTATTTAACATAAATAGTATTTAGCTGATGAATTTGGAATTGGATGATGAGATTGAGTTTTGATGAAACGTCACTTTCGTGAACGCAACGAATACTTTATATGATTCAAATGCGCCCATCGCTCGCTCAACAAAGAACTAATCAAATAAACCAATCGAAACAGTCTTCGCCGTCGCGCTGTCGCACTAGTGCCACTATCACTCGCGCGAAGTCCTCAAAAATCGGCGATAGAGACCTTACTGATCACAAAAACAAGATGTCGACTGCCCCTTCTGCGAAATTAGGTGAACAGTTACCGCAAATGTTAACAAAGTGCGTGTATTTAGATTACAACGCAACGACGCCGATCTTCCCGGAAGTCGTTAGTGAGATGGTACGTTAGAGAGTTAGAGAGTCAGAGAGTCAGAGAGAGAGTTATTTATTCGTACAATTATTGACCGCATGGTCGTTATATTGACCCTTCTTCTGCTTTATATAGGCACCGGTTTTGTACGAACATTTCGGAAATCCGAGTTCAATACATGCGTACGCGAAACCGTGTAAACAAGCGATTGATTTAGCGAGAATGAGAGTGATGAAGAGTTTGAATGCGAAGAAGAAGGAGGAGATTTTGTTTACGAGTTGCGGGACGGAGAGCGATAATTGCGCCATCGCGCTCGCTTGCGACGGGTTTCGTTTAATGAATAAAGATTTGGTGCCGCACGTGATTACGACTATAGTGGAGCATCCAGCAGTGCTCGTTTATTTAGAAACCGAGAAGAAGAAAGGTTCGTTGACGTATTCATTGGTTCCGGTCGATACAGAAGGAGTAGCGAAAATTGGAGAGTTTGAAGAACAATTGAAAAAGTTTGGGAACAAAGTCGCCTGCGTGACGATCATGCACGCGAATAATGAAACCGGAGCTGTTCAGCCAGTGAGGGAGATTGCAGATATTACGAAGAAATATAATAAGAAAATTTTTGTGCACACGGATGCGGCGCAATCATTCGGCAAAGTCAGAGTCGATGCGGATGAGTTGAACGTTGATGCGATCACAATCGTTGGACACAAAATTGGCGCGCCGAAAGGAATAGCCGCTTTGTATTTGCGCGAGACTTTCATTAACGAAATGTATACGAAAGACGCTAGCGGCGCGGCGGAAGACCTAATATATCGATCGTTTCTCAAAGGAGGTGGACAAGAATTTGGGAAACGGGCGGGAACCGAAAACGTTCTGCACATTGTAGGTTTAGGAAAAGCTTGCGAGATTGCCGACGAAGAATTCGAAGCGTTCGTAGTGCACACGAAATCAATGCGCGATCTTTTGTTTGAAAAGTTAAGGTCTCTTCATGGCATGAAAAATCGTTTTGTCGCGAATGGTCCTAAAGACGATTCGAAGAGGTTACCAAATACTTTATCCGTCGCCATTCGCGACATTAGCGCCGGGTCTTTATTGCTCGAATTGAAAGACGAATTGGCCGCGTCTGCTGGAGCAGCGTGTCATTCAAGCGACGCAACGGGATCGATTTCATCGGTTTTACTTGCGATGAATTTGGACGAAAATCTTGCTCGCGGTACCTTACGGTTATCGGTTGGGAGACATACGACGGAGAAGGAGATACTAAGAGCGGTGAGATCGATCGAATCCGTAGTCATAAAGCAATCGATAAGGAAAGAGTTTAACATACCGTGCGAATTCGCTGAACCTGTTCCTCCTCGTGCGAGTAAGACTGCTCCAGCTACTGTAATTACTACTATTAAAACTAATGAATCATCTGACGCTGTTGTTTCGAGATGATGATGATGTCGGAGAGCGCAAAATGCAAAAACGAAACATTCTGCGAATAACAGAAAATGTGTATAAACAAAATATTCTTTCAATGTATCTATAACTGTAATAGATCACAACGTCAAAGCTTCGTATTCTTCGGCGATGGATTTGTTTTTTCCTCGTCGCTTAGCTCGCCCGGCTTTCACGCGTTCCCATCCGCCATCATCTTCTTCCCATCCTCCATTTTCTACTTTTGTTCTTTCGCCATTATTCTTATTGTTATTTTCTCCGTCCTCGTTTGTATTCTCGTTGTCGTCGTTATTCTGTTGTTCGAACGTTTTCTTTTCGTTTTCCAATTCTTCTAATAAAGTCTCGCACGCGCGATTGATAACCTTTTCATGATTTTCTGTCGAATTCTCTTCTATGGACATCTTCAAATGTCTCCGAATTCTAGCTATATCTCTAGCGAACCCGGTTTTTTGCGCAATCTCAAATATCTCCGTCTGGGCATCCGTAATCAACTTCAACGAAATCGGCCCTCCAGCGAAATCTTCGTTCAAAGTTCCCGTCATACGCACAGAATTATAATGCTCGCACCCTCGATCTGCGTCGTACGCTAAATGATACGCGCAATCATCATCATCCATATCGTTATTATTATTATTATTATTATTATTATTATTATTATTATTATTACTCCTTCTATTATTACTATCGCTACCATTACTACTACCATCACTAAAGTAAGGCGACAGTATCCACCGCGGTTGATTCGCGCGATGCACGCAAATCCTCATCTTCAACACGCGCGCGCACGCCTGTACTTCCATGTTCCCGGCCCAAGTCCCGTCCTTCCTCATCCTCCGTAAATAGTGCTCCCACTCCTCGTCGTCCTCAACGAACGGTCTAAAATCTTCCTCGTTTTGTTCCATGTATAGACAACATTCGTCCCTCAACAACAAATTCGCTCGTTCGCATCCGTCGCGTTGGTCACAAATCGCCCTGAACAAACAGTTCCCATCCGCCGAGACATCTTTCAACGATAGGTTCAATTGGTTCAGTTGCTCCCTCAACACTTGCATGTCTTGTGATTTATTACTCGTACTGGTCCATTTCTTGTTACTATTGTTATTAGTAGTAATAGTAGTAGTAGTATTACCTCTTTTGTTCTTCACAGTTTTGTTATTCGCAGCGGCGATACTTTTATTACTCTCGTTCTTCTTCTTCTTCTTCTTCTTCTTCGCTTCGTTCTCGTCCGCATCCGCTCTCGCTCCAGTCATCGTTTACACGTAAATCGATTAAGAAACGAAACTCTGCTTATCATAAAAACAGAATCGAAACGCGACGAGTGTCCGTGATTACTACTACGCGCGTTCTTGATTAATTACGAAAAACGAGCGAGTGAGAGAGCGAGAGCGAGAGAGAAGTAGCGCACTTTGTCGCGAGATCGATGTCTCCTTTTCTTCTTCGTTCTTTTTATTAGACATCTCTCGCTCTCCTTGCTGTTCAGAAAATTTATATAGAAATAAAAACAGCCTTTTTAGACAAACTGCCTTTTTAGACAAACAGCCTTTTTAGACATCTCTCTCCAAATTTATATAAAAAACAGCGGCTGCACAGACGGCAAAGACGTCTCTCCATTATTCGCTCTTTTACTCAGAAGAGCGAAGGAATGGGTGTCGCGAAGAAGAAAGCTACTGCGAGTAGCAAACGCGCGCGATCACAAAAATCAGAAGAAGAAGAAGAAGAAGAAGAAGAAGATGCGAATCAGAACGAGGCTGTAGTGATCGTTCGAGACCAAAAACGAACGAAGAAACGGAAGATAAGTAAAGACGACGATTGCGATGAAAAAGATGATTTAGTGGCGACGACGAAGCTATCGAGGAAGGAAAACGTGAAGTTCAAAGAAGGACGCCAGTCCGCTCTAGCGAATCCAATAATGGTCTTAGAAGGGCACGAAGGAGCAGTGAATGAAGTGAAGTTTTCGTTTTGTGGGAAGATGATCGCGAGTGCTGGGAGCGATTGCACGGTGAGGCTATGGTCCTTTGATTACGACGACGACGACGACGACGACGACGATAATAGAAAGACTGGCGAGATTAGGAATACAGGGATTCTGAGAGGACATAAGAACGCGGTTTTATCGGTAGCGTTCATGAACGATTCGTTCACTGTAGCATCGGCTTCGGCTGATAAAACGATCAGATTGTTCGACGTAGAAAGTAATCAACAGGTGAAGAAGTACGAAAGGCATCAGCGCGCCGTGAACTGCGTCGCTTCGAACGAAAAGGGGACTCAGATGTTAGTAACCGCGAGTGATGATTGCACGAGTAAAGTGTTCGATGCAAGAGTTGCAAAGCAAGAGGTTATGTTGTTGAAGCATAAGTATCCAGTGGTGTGTTGCGATTTAAGGAGTGATGGGATCGAATGCGCGACTTCGGGCGCGGATGGAATCGTTCGAACGTGGGATTTAAGAAATTCGCAGAAATTCTACGACGCGAAACCAATCGATCGCGAACGAGAGCTGTTTAAAAAATCGCTCGTGCTCACACAGGCAATGGCTCATTTGAAAATGGCAAACGCGCACGAAGACATCGTCACAGGCGTAGCGTATTCCAAATCAGGTCAAGAGCTTTGTAGCGTAGGCATGGACGGTAGAGTACATAAGTTCGACCTAAAACCGTTCCGAGAAGACCCAACGAACAGAGTCGAACAATCTTTCAAAGGCGTCGCCTCTGATTTCGAAAAACGCTCTATTCGATGCGCTATCGATCACACCTCTCGGTTCATCGCCAGTGGCTCCGCTTGCTCGAGCGCGTTCGTCTTTGACTCTAAAACTTCAAAGATTAAATACAAACTCCCGGGCCATCGAGGTTCGGTCACTTCGGTCGCGTTTCACCCAACGCAGCCGATCTTAGCCTCCACTGGTTCTGATTCTAAAATTTTCCTAGGCGAACTAGCTTTGTATTAATCAATCAATCACCCCTTCTAGCGCTTTCGTAGTTCTCACTTTTTGATGTTTGACACAAGATCACGCGATTTTAACGATTTCGTTTGCTCATTAAAAAACCTCTTCTTCTTCTTCTTCTTCGTCGTCTTCTTCCCATTCTTCTCTGAACCGATCGACGAAAGGATATAAAAAGAATGCCACCGTCAGACCCAAACGATTCACAAAAGAAAAGGAAAGAATTCTTCGGCGAAGCTAAAGATTTCGCGAAAGAACCTGCGAAAGATTTCGACAGATCCAATCCGTTCAAAGACCCTGTTTCGTTCATTCGACAACGCGAATACGAAACTCGTGAGAACATGATCGCGATCGAACGCGCAAAATTGATCAGGGAAAGATTGCGCGAGTGCTATCGCGAAGAAGGAGTGAATCATTACGAGAATTGTCGGGAGTTAGTCCAGAAGTACTGCGACGCGTTTGAGGGGAACAGTTTAGGCAGGATCAATATCATGAGAGATTCGAAGTGATGATGGGATTTGGCCGCGTACGCGTCAAATCTGCGTCGTACGCGAGCCTTAACGAGCGAAGAAAAAGAACGGACAAAGTGCATCCTATACCAATACTAAATGACTGCGCAGAAGTGTCTCTGTCTCTGTCCATGTCCGTGTTCTTTCGCTCCAAGGACGTTGGATATTCTCTCGCGGCGGACCGAGAGAGCTCGCTACGACGCGGACGTCGTCTAACATAGAAAACGTAGACAAAGAGCGCGCGCGCGTGTAAAGATGTACTAACAAGAATACTATATAAATATATATATACACACGTAAGAAACACTGAAACTAACGAACGAACGTTTCGATCGTTTTCATGAGCGCGCGCACACACACTCTACTCTATAAGAGCCAAAAAAGCACTTCATCAGTGCAGAAAATATAAAAATTTCCCCAGAACTTCCTCCTCCTCTTGGAAGAGGATATCCAACTTATTCGAAACTGGGTAGCGGCAACACTGCATTACATAAACTCTCTGCCGCGCACTGTCATAAGAATTTACTTCATTAGCCCTCTCACTCTTTCTTTTCGCTCGAGCGATACTCGATAATCGATCGACAGAGCGTTTCGAGCTTCGTTTAAGAAGAAGAAGTCTTAAACGGAGGATTCTGCATCGACGGAGTTACTACGAACGATATTCAAAAAAAAACTCGCAATCAATCAATCAATCAATCCGTGTGTTCGTCCGTGTGGTTAATAAGGAATAAAAACAAGAGTTCGATATGCCGAACCAGTTCAGGGTGAGAGCCGTCGCGAAGGCGTATGCGAGCGGAGTCGCGAGAGCGAATAAGAGAGTGCACGAAAATAGTGAAAAAGGATGTGATTACGAGGATGCAGGGGACGACGAAGCGAAGATTTCTGCGGAGGACGATGCAGGTGATGATGTCGTTGTTGTTTGTGCGCATTGTGGGGACGAAGGACATGCGCGCGATGAGTGCGAGCAACGATTACGGGAAGTAGCGCGTGGGCAAAGGATTCATAATGATCCTAATCGCGAACGAGCGGTAGTTTTAGAAGAAGAGGAAGAACGAAGAATTCGGAGAGCGATTGAGGACGAGATAGGGGTAGGGTCGTTGAGCATGCGAGTGCAAGATACGAAAAGACCTGGAATGATGCGAACGGTAAGTATGCGCGAAAAAGATGAAGATAATGAGACAGAAGGCGGCGGGTATACGTACGCTGTGGACGACGGACAAGAGTTCGTAGAGATCTTGCAAGAATCGCTCAGTGATTTCGTGATTGGAAGCGATGAGACGAACCAGAAGGAGAGACGGTCGAGGAGTTCAAGGAGAGCGAGCGAAATGAAAAGTGGCAGTTTTTTTAAAGGAAAGTATGTAACAGACGTTGAGGTGAATACGAGTTACGATATAGATCGCTCACACGAGGAGGTGTTTGAGAAAGATTTTGGGAGGATTACTTTCAATAAAGATTTACAGACAAACACGCGAAGCTTTAAGATGAAGAAACAAAACAAGTATGTTGTACAGAATGAAGACAACACGTGGTATCCTAGGTTAGACGTCGTGAATAATGCGTTTATGAATATTTTAAAAGTTGTCGCGTCAAAGGTGAGAAAAAACGACATGAAAATGGGAATCGGTTCAACGTCATGCGGAGTGAAGAAAAAAGAGGCTAAATGGACTTTAGAAGTCGCCGTGCTTGAAAAACAAAGACAATCTGAAAAGGAACACGTAAGGAAAGATGATCGGTTATGGGTACGTGGGACGCGATTTTTTGAGTTTTCGCGGACGCGAATTTTCACAGTTTGGATGGCGTCGATGGTTTTTCTATACGTCTTAACCGAAGGAATCGACAACTGGTTAGGTATTGCAACAATGACCAAAGTTGGAGGCTGGCGATACACTTTTTTCAACGCCGTTCAAATTATTATCAATATTTCGTTTCTAATTGAAGCAATCGTAAAAATAGGCGGCGCTGGTCCCGTCGTTAAAGTTATATCAAAGGGAAAAACCATCGACGAATCAAATGGAGAGGTGACTGAAATAATCACAAAGATATATCGACTCGCGAGATGGGAGCCGTGGTCTTACTTTTTCAATCTGAGTAATATTTATGATTCTACCGTGAATGTTCTTATCATTTACGGATACTGCATAGATATAATCCCGGATGTCCAAGCTGGATGGTTTACGCCTGGAAGGATTACAGCGTTTAGGCTTTTACGAATGATTCGGGTGTTGAAATTTTTCTATTCGTTTTCCACATTCTCAGTTATTTTATCTGGCATTGCTGCTGGAATCAAAGGTATGGGTTGGGTCGTTATACTATTACTGGTCGTGATGTATGTCTATGCAGTATTGGGGACAACATTATTCGCAAACCTTGACCCGATGCACTTTCGAGATTTAGATACGTCGTTCTTAACAGCTGCAAATATTGCGACGATGAACGATTGGCGAACTTACATGTTAACGACGATGTACGGATGTCAATATTTTGGATACACTGAAGATGATTACAAAGATGACTACTGTCCATACCTTCTTGCAGATGACGGCGTCACGAGAGTCTACGCAGCAGGACAACCTCTAGTCTCGGGGCTTTATTTTAGTTCCATGATTTTAATAGTCGGGAACATTATGATGTCGTTAGTTATTGGTATTATTACGGCCAAAATGGACGAAGCAAACGAGCGAGTTGAAGAGCTCAGGGTAGCAAAGAAAAAGAAGTTTGCATCGAGAACGATTGGTCAGATTTGGAAATCGCGAGAATCGTTAGATAGGAGTTTGCCGTTGAACCAATATAACAAGGTGATGACGCATATGTATTTATTTTCAGGCGTCATGGACGATCACGAAAAAGATCGCTTTGGTACGCCAGATACGCGTTTCGAAAGATTTCAAGTTTGGGCAGCGAAAGCTATTGTTTCAACGAAATGGTTTGAGGCAATCATTCTTTTTGCAATCACGGCATCTGCGGCTATAAGTGGATACGCCACGCAACACATTGGTTATTTGGAAAATCACCTAGGCGAGAAAGAATACCCAAATTGGGTGGCAAGTATTGAAACTTCATTCACTTATCTTTTCTTAGTGGAGATTTTGCTGAAGTTTGTCGTGTATTGGGATCCTCCTGTGATGACATTTTTCACTGGTAGCCAAGCGCTTTGGAATGTTTTCGATTCTATAACGGTTGTAGTCGGTTTAGCTGGCGAAATTTCCGAGCGCTGGTTTGGCGCGGGAACGAAACTCTCCTCATTCACGCGAGTGGTGAGAGCCTTGCGGTTGGCTAGATTAGTCAAAGTCATGCGCATGGTCCCTCAATTGAATATCATCTTAGCGTCGCTCGCTCTCGGAATGATGTCGCTCGTATACGTCATGGTGCTAATGGTGTTTATGTTCTACGCTTACGCCGTCATAGGAGTCGTATTGTTTTCTGAAAACGATCCCTTTCATTTTCGTTCCGTTCCAGTCTCTCTAATCACTTTGTTTCAAGTCTCTATGCTGGAAGACTGGACGGACGTTCTTATTGTGAACATGTTCGGATGTAATATGAATAAGTTCGGAGTGATGGACGATGGCGATTTCTATTATAACATTCAAGCCGAAGACGAGAACCCGCGATATTTGTGCGCAAATCCAAAAGAAAACAGATTCACAGCTTTCGTATATTTCTTCTCTTTTGTGATTATCAATGCACTTGTATTTGTGAGCGTATTCATTGGGGTTATCGTGAACGGGATGCAAGAGGCGACGGCGAGTATGATAAGCCAGATAAACTTGAAGAGACGAACGGATGCCATCATCGAGCATTTTCGCGTCGGGCTCCAACAATATCACGATTTAGAAAACACGTACTATTTGATGAATTGGGAAAAGAATAAAAAAGTCAAGATTAGTTATATCGAAGAACTTCTTTCGGCAATAGAAGTAGAGCATAAATCGGGATATCTCCAACGCGTGATTGCACTTTGGAGTCAAAGTAATAAACAGTACGCAAGAGATAACGTGCAATTTTCAGAGCAAAAAACGAACACCGTAGGTGCCGAGAATAATGAGCCAGAACAGCAGTTTGATCCCTTGAGTCCGAGAAAAAAGACTTTGAAGGAAATGAATAACAACAAAATCAAGAACGCGAATCGAGAAACAATCAGGGATAAGGGACATATCTCTTTCTCAGATGGTCTCGAACATAATAATAGCGAAAGTTATGAAGATTTCGAGATTGATTTCCCCGACTTCATCCTCCTCGTATGTCTCCTCGAAGAAGCCGATTTCATGGAAAAGTCGTTGAGCGAAAAATCTCTACTTGAAAACAGTGACGACGACGACGATGATTGCGACAGCGTGCATGATCTCAGCGATAGCTACGTAGACACGAATAACGAGAGCAAGAGCTCAAAAAACGACAACGCATTAAACCAAAGCCCGACGAGCGCTACAGAAAACGCGCAACAACAACAAAAAGAAGAAGGAAACAAACGTTCAACAAACTTGCGAAAGAACACTCATCGTCGTCGTCGTCGTCGTCGTCGCTTGCGATCCGTTTGCTTCAAATCTCTCGTCAACCTCACTCAACGTCTCACTCAACGAGCCGAAAACCGATTCATGAACGTCCAACAAAAGCTCTTCGAAGGCTCTAACCGAGTCATCGGTGAAATCGAACGCGAGAACGAGGAGCGTTTCCCGGCCTATCACGTGTACTAGAGTTAGTTTATTATATTTGCATTACGTTCTGTATTTTTTATGTGCCATCATCATCATCTTCATTCATCAAATGCCTTCGAGAGCAACGGAGGATTCGCGCTCTCGCTCTCGCGACGTCTTGACGAATCTCGAGGCAACTTTGTGTGTTTGTGAAAGAGGTGCTCGTGAAGGGAAAAGAACTCGAGCTCTTCACTGCACTACTTTGAACGCGAGGAAATCGTTATTAAAAATAAAACAAAACCGATATAAGAAGTAGCTCTCTTGAATAATTCATTCACGCCTTTGAAATGGTCAAACTGAAGGTATCGAAATTCGCGCGTTTCGTCCGTGTCTTGAGAAGCTTTTGTTTTCAGAACTTTTGATATCTCGCGTGTTTTCTTCGCGAGATCGGATTATTTGGAAACTTTAAGAAGAAATGTTTTTATCGTCCGTATGTTTACTAAACCTGACTTAACATCTCTCTCATCTCTCTCTTCTCTATGATAGGAGGAAAACAACGCGAATAAGAAACAAAGTAATCGCCAAAAAACGGTCGAGGACGTACAAGTTCCAAAACACGTACAGCTCCCGATCGAAATCGGGACCAGGATCCAATGCAGGTTCAGGGGAGGCGAAGAGTTCTATATGGTCAGAGTGATCGAGAAACGCGAGAGTCAAGAGAAGCCGAATGATTTGAGACACGTGGAGTATTACGTACATTACGAGGCGTTTAATAGGAGGTTAGATACGTGGGTGAGTTTGATCGATTTCGATTTGAGTACGGTCGAGATCGTCGAGAAGAGGTCTGGCGCGGCGGGAGAGAAGGATCATAAAGATGACGATCCGAAGAGGAAGAGACAGAAGAAAGGGGATGATGGAGTTGCGGCGGAGAATAAGCATGCGTCTGGGGGGCATGGGAACGCGCATGCCGCGGATCCAGAGCACGCAGAGTTCGACCCGAGGGCGTTACAAGAGCACGAGGAGTTTACAAAAGTTAGGAATATTTTAAGCATCGAGCTCGGGAATCACGAGATGGATACTTGGTACTTTTCTCCGTTTCCGCCAGAGTATAACGGTACGAAGAAGTTGTACTTTTGTGAATATACGTTGGCATTTTTTAAGAGGAAAGAGCAATTGCAAAGACATTTGAAAAAGTGTACGGTGCAACATCCGCCGGGGGAGGAGATTTATCGAAACGGGAAGGTTTCATTTTTTGAAATCGATGGGAAGAAGCATAAGATGTTTTGCCAGAATTTGTGTTATTTGGCGAAATTGTTCCTCGATCATAAGACTTTATATTACGACGTCGATTTGTTTTTGTTCTACGTCTTGTGCGAATGGGACGAAAGAGGATACCACGTCGTTGGATATTTCTCAAAAGAAAAATGCTCCGAAGAAGGGTATAACTTGGCGTGTATTTTAACCTTACCGCCGTATCAACGCAAAGGCTACGGGAAGTTATTAATCGCGTTTTCTTACGAGTTATCGAAGAAGGAAGGCAAAGTCGGGACGCCAGAACGTCCGTTATCAGATCTCGGTTTAGTTTCCTATCGCGGATACTGGACGAGAGAATTGCTCGCGCTCCTAGCGGACCCAAATCGTCAGTTCGTATCTATTAAAGATTTATCAGATTTGACGATGATTAAAACGGAAGATATAATCACAACTTTACAGCACTTAAATTTGTTGGCATATCAGAAAGGAGCTTACGTTATTTGCGCGGCGCCAGAATTGATTCAAAAACATTTGAAAAACGCCGGCGGTCCAGGCGTGAAAGTAGATGCGAAGAAGATCATCTGGACTCCATTTAATGGAATTAGCGAGCCTTAAAGTGTTATTTAAAAAATGTACAACTGTTTGTGTGTAAGTTATGGTACCTGTATGAATCATCAAACATTTCCTAAAGCGACATATTTCGTATGTAAGTATTCCTCTATTCCTTCTGGGCCGCCCTCTATTCCGTAACCCGATTCGTTCCTGCCTCCAAAAGGTGCTTGCGCGGTACTGATTGCGCCAGTGTTGATGCCAACGATACCAAAGTTAAGAATTTCTGACGCTTTCGTTGCCCTAGATATATCTTGAGTATAAACGTAAGCGCACAAGCCGGATTTCGTGTCATTCGCTAATGAATAAGCTTCTGAATCAGACTCGAAATCGGTTACTACTGCTATTGGTGCAAAAATTTCTTCTCGCCATATCATCGCCTGTTTTTCTCCGTCCTTAACTAGAATTCTATTCTTTTTCAAATCGCCATCCATTCGAATAATATGCGGTTGAACATAATTACCGTTGATTTTTTGCGAATCGTTCAGGATGCCGATGTCCTCCATCGCAGCTATTACTTTTGCTTTACCACTTTCATTGATTAACGGACCTAGATCAAACTGTCCTTTGGGGTAATTCGCACTATTGTCTCCACACGTAAGTTTCATTGCGCGTTCCGAGAACATCTCATAAAATTTTTCAAACACGTTTTTATGAACGATGAACCTTTGCGCCGAAACGCAGGTTTGACCAGCGTTCCGGAACTTTGATTGCATAGCACCGTCAACAGCTTTATCTATGTTTGCGTCTTCAAACACGAGAAAAGGCGCGTTTCCTCCTAATTCTAAAGATACCTTTTTCACGTTTTCAGCGCATTTTTTAGCTAATAATTTTCCTACTCTCGTCGACCCAGTGAACGATATCTTCTTCACAAAAATTGATTCGCACATCGCTGCGCCGACGCTCTCTGCGTCGTTCGTTAATACAATATCGAAAACATCGCTCGGAATCCCGCTCTCTCGAGCCAACTCTACTAATTTCAACGCAGTCAACGGCGTCAGCTCTGACGGTTTCAACAAAACAGAACACCCTGCTGCTAACGCAGCCGCGACCTTACGCGTTACCATCGCAGCCGGGAAGTTCCACGGCGTAATCATCGCGCACACGCCAATCGGTTGCTTAATCGTTAAACTCCTCATGTTCGCCATCGAAGAGTCGAACGTCCTCCCGAATCTCCTCAAACATTCTTCTGCATAGAACTCAACGAACGATGCGGCATACGCGACTTCCTGTAAACTCTCCTTCCTCGACTTTCCGTTCTCCGCCGTCATTATCCTCGCTACGTTCTCTTTCTCGGACTCTATTCTTTGGAACCAGGCGCGTAAAATGTTCGCCCTCGTCCTCGCCGTCAACAACCTCCACTTATTACCTATTAAAAATTGCTCGTGCAACGCGTTTATTTTCTCATTTATGCACTCTTTTTCCTCTCGCAAGATCATAATCGGTCTCCTATCGTTCGCGTCGTACACCGCGAATCCCTTCAAAGTACGTTCAACTTCGACAGAGTTCATGGAATTGAATTGAGAGCGAAGGAACTCTTCCGAAGAATAATATCTCAAAGAAGACGCAGCGAGAGGCCTGCGTCGCAGTATTACTCTGTTCCAGAACGCGTTCATTTTCTTCTCAATCGTGATTTCGTCTATCTGCGTGAAAAGAACACGCGTTATGATCTGTTTCGTGTTCGTCAAACCGTTTTATTCTCCCTTGAGACTTTTAACAAACTTCCTCCGCCGAGCGCGCGCCTTGCGATTCGTTTCTGAGGAACATCGGCGAAGATAAACGGTCTCTCGATTGAGCAGAGACGATTGATTGATTGCGTGATGATGACGGTGAGACCACTTTTTGTGCGATGAGTATTATATGCTCTACTAGTGTAGACGCGTGTTTTGGAAAACGCGTGATGCAATTTATGTCATGATTACAGCAATAAGCCTATACTGCTATATCAATCTCGTTATCAATGAAAGTTTCGTTGTCAGTCATGAGTACGCTCTATAGAAGACGCGAATAAAGAGTTCTCACGACAGCCAAGAGGATTTCGATAGACGCGAAAGAAAGTAGAACGCGTAGCAGAGCGAAAGAAGTGAAGCGTAGCGCGTCGAAGAAAACTTCCGATACTAATACGCGGGTTCAGGGTTTCCCGAGTTTTGAGAGAAAAAGTGCGCGCGACGACGTCGAAGCGTGATTCAGTACTCGTTCTCGTCGTACACTAAATAAGCACACTCGTTCTTAACGACGAGAGCGATTTTCAAAACGAGCGGGCTCTGTCGATCAGTTAATGCAGAGAGAGAGCTTTCTTTGGCCAACATCAGTTCTTCTTAATAATAAATCTCTCTCGCTCTAACTGTTTGTTTTTGAGATTAAAGAACACGAAGAAGAAGAGGAAGAAGAAGAAAATAGAACGCGCCATAGAAATAATAATACAGTGATACAGTGATAATAATAGTGTAATACAACGACGGAACGAATAATAAATGTACTGCTGCGACGACGAACGACTGCGACGAGCGCTGACTACATTACTCGAAAAGTACGAAAAAGCTAGAAACGTGCGCGCAGAAATCGATACGAAAAGAGAAGCGTTAATGAGGAGAACGATGGCGTGCGATGAGCGAGTGAAGAAATGCGAGAAAATGATTGAGATCATGCAACGTTCGAGCGAGAGGAATTTAGTCGTTTTAAGCAATCGGTGTTTAACGACGACGATTGGTGTCGAGGAAGGGGAGCGGGAGGAACGCGGACGAGGCGGAAGAGTAGGACTTGATTACGATTATGATTTCAATGATGATTTATTAACGAAGATGAATGGGACTATATACGACGAAGATTTTAGGAAACAATTAGGAGAAGTTCATAGAGATCGAGCAAAGAGGAGAGCGTTTAAGGATGTCGAGGAATCGGCGAAAAGGGCGAGGCGATACGGGGAGCTAGCGTTGAGTTTGGCGAGAGAGTTCATGGAAGCGAGGCCGAGGAATATGACCACTTATCATAGAGGGTTATTTGAAGAAAGGGACAATAAAACGTCGTCGTCGTTAGTAGATGTAATGCCAGTAAGAACGGCATTTTATGATTGCGAAGAATTAGTGAGTAAATCCAATAAAGTGAGAGACGAGGAGGAAGAAAAAGAAGATTTAGATTTGGATCTAAACGAGCGCTTTGCGAAGCTTTTGTCGCCACAACCGAAATCGATTACTAGTAATGATGAAACTACTTGGAAACGACGAACTAGTAGTAGCAACATCGCGTTTCGCTCGGTAGTAGATGATGGAGAGAAAACTCTTCATGGAAGCGATGCGTCCAAGAAATCTTTGGAAAGCGCGTTTAGTTTTAGACCGAATTCTGTAAATGAAGCGCCAGCGGTTATTTTCCCACGTTCATTGCCACAAAGAATCGAAGGAAAAGATTCGATAAATCATCAGAAAGAAGAGAACGCGCGTTCATCTTTTTATGAGTTTACGATTACTTCGGATAATCCATATAGCCCGATTGCGTTTTTACGAAACCCTACTAAAGCGACGAGGAAGAAAAAAAAGGCTAGCACGATCGCCGTCGCGACGCCGGCACCGAAAACAGAAAAAATCAGTAGTAGTAGTAGTATTACAAAAGAGAAGAAAAGAGAAGAAGTTTCGTCTCTTTTTTCACAAACTCCTCCTCCTCCTCCTCCTCCTCCTCCGCCGCCGCCGCCTCCACCGCCGCCGACTTCTTTTTCTTCGCAAACTCTGCGACGAGAGCAAAAAACTCAAACGACATCATCATCCGATGGAGATCGAGGTGCGCTATTGGAAGCTATTCGCAAAGGCGCAAAACTAAAAAAAGTTGTTGAAAAACACAACGTTCAAACAAATAATACCACCGCCGCCGCTACGAATTTCGCTCCAAACGAAAAGAAAAATGAAAGCGATAAAAATGAAATACAAAATATGAGCCGAGGCAGTAAAAACGCACAAATGAGCATGATGGAAGAATTGGCGAACCAGTTGAGTCGGAGACGCTCTACAGTTCTCTCGCAAAAGACGACTCCTACCGAGAAGTAACATTATGATTGTTATAATACGTGTATTCTTTCCTTTAATATTATTTTATTTATCTTACAGTACATAAACTTTTTTGATCACCAA
>Ga0114998_10001866_pt1 | contig 16269 bp, 7 predicted proteins | sample ArcticOcean_MG_C_5_FD_87044 | JGI IMG/M metagenome (GOLD analysis project Ga0114998, IMG submission 87044) | Marine microbial communities from western Arctic Ocean - ArcticOcean_MG_CB4_138 | ecosystem: Environmental > Aquatic > Marine > Oceanic | place: Arctic Ocean: Canada Basin | collected...
ACTTTTTAGACTTTTTAGACTTTTTAGACAGAAGAGAGCTTGATGCACAATTTACAGCAGAGGCATTAAAAACAGGCAAAGAAAATATGCGCACTTTTGCAGGAATGAGAAGAAGAACTCATACAATGACGATGATCGTTAAGAACGCTGAAGAACATATCAGCAGGAATTTAGTGAGGAGATATCTCTCGAGCGCGAATTCGAAGAGAGCGATTAGTTTTGACGTTCGCGCGAGGAGTTCAGTGAACGAACCAGTGGTCGTTGTAGACCATCGTTCGCAATACCGTCGCAGTAGAAGAAGCGGTAGTTTATTGAGCGAAGAAGTGATGAGCGTGAGGAGAACGATCGCAAGGAATGGTCCTGGAGGAAGAAATTTTAGTGAACGTGCGATGATTACGACGAAGGATTCGATTAAAGTATCGAAATGTTGGTCCTGTGATTACGAAGGAGGGGAAGAGGAGGGGATGATGAAGGTGATGACATTTTTTTGCGCGCGCTGTGAAACGATCAGAGACCCGAAAAACGCCATCGTCGATAGAGCGAGTTATTACGAGATCTTGGACGTTCGTCCAGTGAGGTTTAATATATGCTTGAAAGAGCTCGAGATGAACATGAAGAAGTTGCAGAAGGCTTTACATCCAGATAAGTTTTCGCAGAAGAGCGAGCGAGAGCGAGAGTATTCGGACGCGTTGAGTTCGAAAGTGAACGAAGCATACGCGAGGTTGAGAGATCCTTTGTTACGAGCGAAGTATTTGTTTCGATTGAGAACGAAAAAGTTGGGAAGTGATGAAGTAGTAGCAGTAGTAGATGGTGAGGAGGAGATAGAAAAGGAGGACGAGAACGACGAGAAGGAAGATGTGAGTTCGGAGTTGTTGTTTTTGGTCATGGAAATTAGAGAGGCGGTTGAAGATGCGGCGGATGGAAATAGTAAGGAAGCTTTGGTTCGGTTAAAGGAAGAGAACGATGAGAGGATGGAGAAGGCTGTGAAAACCGTTGGCGAATTGTTAGATGCGGAAGTTTTAGACGTAGCAGAAGCGAAGAGGAAGATTATAGAATTGACGTATTTTGAGAAGATACGCAAAGAGATTATAGAGCATACATAACAGGTTCACTAGAATACTAGAATACATACATTTACATATAAATACAATTCATTATTATTATTATTATTATTATTGTTAGTTAACACGCCTTTCTGCCAAGGCGATTATTTCGCTTTTATCGGCTTTCAAATCTAATTTAGACTGCGTGCGCGCTTCGACGCGTCGAATTTGGTTCTCTACGGCCGCTATTGCCGCATCAATCTCTATTCGTTTAGGATATTGGTCGAGTAAAATCGTCTCGATGCGGGTTTCATTGGAGTTGTTGGTGGTTGTGTTTGTAAACGTAGAAAAGGAAGAAACCTCCTCGCTTTGTGTGAGTCTCGTATTTGCTAATTTCCGCAATTGTTGTCGATGCGTGGTCTCCAAAGCTTCACATCTTCGATCGATGATTTCTTTAGCCGTCTCTGAAACTTGTCTCAATCGAGTTTTATTCACTTCTTTGTCCGCTTCGAGTTCAAGAACGCGTTCGCTGATATCTTTCACGAGGTGTTCCACCGCGGCTCTCGTCGGTCGCTCTCGCATGGCAATTTGTACGCCATCGTGTAAAGATTTCAAAACCGTCGCGTTTTCGGTTTGTCTAGAAGCAATATCGTTTGCGAGCCTCTCTACGTCGCTTTTTCTTTCGAATGTTTTCGCGAGCGCTTCGAGACGTCGAAGTTTTGCAAAGACGCTTTCTTCGCCTTCGTTTGTATTAAAAGAATAATCTGTACTCGCCTGCAACGCTGCGGAAGAATCGACGCTGGAACTTAAATACCCCAACTCACTACTATACCGCGCTGCTGAAGAATTTTCTAAAAACATCGTCTTTGTCATCGCTCTTATCGTCTGTGCATCCCTTCCAGCTGATTTTCCATTTGCGAAGCCAAACAACGCTTCGCAAATACCTTCGATTTTCTCAACGTTTTCCAACCTTAACGGTTCGACTTCCATTTGTGTAAAACTTTGCGCTCGATCGAGCGCGGATTGAATCTCTTCTTTCAAACGTTTCTCGATTCTTTCGAGCTCTCTGCATACTTCTTCGTCTCTTCTCACGCGCTCGGACACGTCAACTCTCACGTCGTTGAAATCTAAAACCAATCTTTCCAATTCTCTGTTCAAATGTTCAATCGTCCCAAACGATACTCGGCCATTTTTCTCGCATTCGCCGACTCTATTTTCTAATCCGTCGCAGCGCTTCTTAAACGCGACGACATCGGCGGCGTCGATGTTTCCTATCGATTTCTTCATTTCATCAATCGTGCGCCTGAATGCTCGCATGCGCTCTTCGTTTTCGTCGTGCATGCGCTTTGAACAAGATACTTCTCTTTGCCGCAAAGCATCCAACGCTTCATCGACGGCTCGTAATATCGTTTCCTTTTGTGTGGAAATATCAACTTGTGCAGCTTCTGCGCGCGCAATGGCAACGTCGGCGGAACGGAAACCGTCGTCAATTTTTCGCTGGAACATCATCTCGGCATTTTTAGCAATCTTCGAAACGTCTGCGGCCATTTCTGCACAACGTCGAGCATCCGCCGCGGCTTCGCTCGCTTTTTCTTTAATCGCAAACGTGACGGTTTCAGAAAGTTCTGATGCGTGCTCTTGTACGAATTTAGCAATGACGACATCGCAGACTTGTCCGCAGTCTTCGACAACTTGTTGTTTTGTTATTTCAGCCACGTTTGTGATGTTATCTCTTGCCACTTTTCCCGTTTTTTCTAATCTCTCGCATTCATCTCGAAATCTTAATTCCATCTCTTCAGCAATAATTCTCAAAGTCTCTTTTTCATTTTCGACTGTTTCTGATATTTCACGAGTAGACGCATCGGCGACGTTCGCGCACGTTCGTGCAACGCGTTCGACGTGCTGACACGAATCCGCGAGCTTACTTCGAGCATTATTTGCAAAATTATCGAGCGTTTTCGTTGTATTTTCAACTTCCACCTTCGCTTGTCTAACGCGTTCGCACAATAAAACGTCAGCGTCGTCGCACGCTTGTAATCCTGCTTTCAACGCTTGCATTTTCCTATCTACGTTTTGCGAGAACTCTGCGCAAACTTCTGCGTAATTTTGCGCTTTCGTGCGCTCGATATCACAGTTTTGCGCGGAAGTATCCGCATTCTTCGCCGCCTTCTTCGCTATTTGCGCCGCCTGTTTCGCCTCTTTCGTTTCTTGCTCAACTCTCGACATTTGCGCCGATAGAACGTTCACGTCGTTCCTCAAATCATCAACGTCAAACCCTCTCTCGAGCTGTTTCACGCACTGCCTCGCCTCATCCTTCGCAACTTCAGCGCATGCTAAACAATCATCGACAGAATTCGCGCACTCTGCTAACGCGATCTCTTGCGCTCTCACGATTCGTTCGAGCTTCTTCATCTGCTCCCCTTGCGCTCTAGCGTTCACGAACGCGTCGTGAAACTCCAGAACTTTCCTCTCTAACCCGCCAATAACGTTCTCTGCCTCTTCTCTGAACCGTTCATGTTCGCGTTCGACTTCGGTTAATCTTCGTTGCACGTGCTCAGAATGTTCGCGTTCGCTCTCAACCGCTGATAATAATATCTCAAACCTCTTCTCTAAAGTGCCCATTCTCTCTCGCTCGATCGCTCCTAGGCGTCCTTCGACGATTTCGTTCCAAACGCACTGTCGTCGGTCGTTTATTAAAGCGAGTTTTATGATCGCCGCGCGCATGATTTTAGGCACTTTTTCCCACTCCTTCCGTCCTTTTTCGACGTCCTCTTTTACGATTAACAAATCGTCATCGTCGTCGTCGTCGTCGTCGTCGTTCTTCTTCTTCTTCTTCTTCTGATTATTATTATTATTATTAGCAGCGTTAGTAGTTCGTTGTTGTTTTTGTTGTTCTGACGCATGCGCAGATGTCGAGAAGAACAGACGAGGTACTCTTCGCTCATCGTTCGTACTCAACATTATTATTATTATTATTATTCTCTCTCTCACATACGCACGCGCAAGAGCGAGGAGAAGAAGAAGTGGTCGATTAAACGAAAGCAAGCGCGGTTCCTTTGTGAAGAGATTTCCTTACGGATTTCCAAAACTTTCTTTTCCCCCTATTTTTTTTTTGAATTTTTTATGCGTCTTTCTTGGTTCGGAGCTCTCGGTCGAGGTGCTTTTTTCCGTTGCGCGAGAGGTCAAAGTTCTTTTTAATTTTTACCCCTGATCAGGTGACGAGGTCTTTGAAGACGTACGTTTGTATGCTGATGGTAAATGGTTTTCGGTCGGTCTAAAAAAAATGCAATTCAGCACTTGCTGGTCACTTTAAACACGTTTAATAACTATTTTAATACTATACAGTACTCGTGATATATATATGTTTTATTATACCGCTACTGCTACTGCTACTGCCTCTTCTTCTTCGTTTTCATCGTCGTCGTCGAGTACATTTACGAACGGAAACGGTCGTAGCAACGTTTGTTTTGGAATAAGACATCACAATCACCAACATCATAATCGAAGAAGGCGAAGAGGAAGAGCGTTTAGTTTTATGAACAGTACTGCTACGGCGATGGATAGAACGCGTGATGATGAAGAAGAAGATGACGATGAGAACGAACTGAGGAAGTCGTTAGGGATAGCAACGAAATTGGTGCACCCGAAGACGACCGTGATGGACCCGTATAACGCGTCTTCGGCACCGTTATATCAAACCGCTACGTTCGCGCAACCGTCGGCGACCGAGAACGGGAGGTACGATTACACGAGAAGCGGGAACCCGACGAGGGATCAACTCGAGGAACAGTTCGCGGATATCGAAGGCGCGACGAGGGGGTTCGCGTTTTCGTCCGGTATGTCAGCCTTAGCCACCGTAACGAGGTTAGTGAAACATGGGGAGAGGATCGTCACCGGGGACGATATATACGGCGGTACTTCGAGGTTGTTAGCGCAAGTCGTTCCGGAGGTTGGTATCGAGGTCGTGAACGTCGATTGTACGGATTTGAAAAAGGTCGAGGAGGCTATTAATGGGGGGAATACGACGATGGTTATGTTAGAGTCGCCGACGAACCCGCGTTTGCAATGCATCGACGTGAGGAAGATTTGCGCGATGGCGAAGAAGAAGGGAGCTTTAGTATGCGTCGATAACTCAATCATGACCGCGACGTTTCAGAATCCTTTAGAATTAGGTGCGGATATAAGCATGGTCTCAGCGACGAAGTTCATTGCTGGACATTCAGACGTCACTGGGGGACTATTAGCCGTAAAGGGCGAGGAGTTGGCAAAGAGAGTGTACTTTTTCCAGAACGCGTGCGGTACTTTATTAGGCCCTTTCGATTGTTGGTTAGCTTTGAGAGGGATTAAGACTATGGATTTGCGAATGAAGAAACAACAAGAAAATGCAATGAAGCTCGCTGAATGGATCGATAATCATCCGAGAGTTCAAAAAGTGAACTACCCAGGTTTGAAATCGAACCCGTTTCACGAGTTACATTTTTCGCAGGCCACCGGAGCCGGCTCTATATTATCCTTCACCACTGGAGACGTTGAATTCTCTAAAATAATCGTCGAAGAGACGAAATTGTTTAAGATCACGGTCAGTTTTGGCGGCGTCACGAGTTTAATCTCTTTACCATGTTTCATGAGCCACGCGAGTATTCCAGCCGCCGTAAGAGCCGCTAGAGGTTTACCCGACGATTTAGTGCGCATAAGTTGCGGCATCGAAGACGTCGATGATTTGATCAGAGACTTGGAACGCGCTTTCGCGAAAGCAGAAAAAGGCACTACTACTAGATGATGATAAGGACGAGGAAGAGCTCGTTGACTCATCGTCATCATCATAATCCATGATATGTATAGACACGCTCAAAATCCAAAATATAAAGTATCTTCAGCATCACGAGAGAACAAAATGACTTCATCAACTTTACGTTTTCTTCATTTTTTGCTCGCGCACGTTTTATTGCGCTCGCATCAACACAAATGCGCATCGGCGCAGTATGAATAACAGCGCACTCGCTATTAAACAGAAGAGCTCTCTCACTTCCTACTAACGCGTTAGCATGAATACCGCGACAGCGAATTCGTTTTCACTAAAACACTTAAGTTCTCTTTCCACTGCCGCGCATGCTCAACGTGACCAAAGAAGAAGAAGAAGAAGAAGACCATTACTGATAACGACGACGACGACAAAATCAGCGACGACAGTTTTGGATACAAACATCGAAGAAGAAGCGGAGTACTGCTCACCATTACCGTCCTATTTAGAAAAATCGAAAGAGAAATGTTCTGCACGAGAACTATGGAAAGAGGAAAAAGAGGGCAGTGAAGTTTTAGCTGACGAGCTCCTTCGAGTGATGAGAATACAATGGAGGCATGGTTTTACGCACGTCCCGAGCGGGTATCGGAAGGTAACGCATGGATTTGGGGAGATATTAGCCGGAATGCAACCAGCGGCGGCTGATTTAGCGATCGATTTACTCGAGTTAGAGAAAGGTATGAGCGTGCTCGATCCGTTTGTCGGGGGCGGGACCGTTTGTGTGTGCGCGATGACGAAGAATTTACGAGCGTTTGGCGTAGATGTGAGTCCTTTGGCGTTGCATGTCTGCGCACATCGAGTGTACGTTGCCGAGGATGTATTACAGTTTGATAGTTTTATGCGCGGACGCGTTTTAAGAGTGCGCGAGCTGCTTCTTAGTAGTAATAGTAGTAGTGAGGATAGCAATAGTAGTAGTTTAAATAATAGTTTTGGAAGCGTTGCTAAGGCGTTAGAGAATGCGATTTTGGAAGTTCAAGATTTATCGTCGTCGATTCAAACGACCGCTCTGTATTTTTGCTTAGCCGAAGCCGAACGTCGACACCAAATTCGCTTGAAGAGGAATAAGCGGAAGAAGAAATTCGGGAAACGCCGAACAAATAACAAGAATGAAAAGAAAGAAGATGATGATGATGCGTATTATTCGCCCTTGAATTTTTACGAACGATGTGTGGATGAATACATATCTCGAATAAAAGATTTACACGACGCCGTTGATGGTGATTCTTCGCTAGCGTCTATAAAAAGAGGTGATGCAAGGTTTGACATGCTCGTCGCCGACGAGGATAAAATGGGCAAGATAGATGGAATTCTAACGAGCCCGCCGTATCCAGGAGTATACGACTACGTTTCATTCGCCAGAAGACAACGCTCTAGACTACGCGTTGGATCAACAATCAATAATAACAATAATAGTGATTATTACATCAACGCCAAGGTACCAGAAAACGTTACAGACGAAGAAGGTAACCGTCAACTATGGGACGAAAACTTCAACTCGGCGCACGAATTCGGTTCTAAGCGCGAATTACGGAAAGACTATTCAGGATTCGCCGAAAGTTGGTCAATTGCGCAAACGCAATGGCTTCAAAACGTTTACAGAACTGTTAGACCAAACGCTCGGATCATAATCATGATCGGCGACGGCGCGAACATTAACTCGTTAGAGAGCACGAAACTTTCCGCGCGAGAATCCGGTTTTGAATTCCTCGCGAGCTGTTCGTTATCGATCGTGAACGAAATCGAAGGCGCCGACGGAGAAGTGCGCTTATACAACGCAGCCAGGAAAGAACATTTGATTTTATTCCAGAAGCCAACGGCCGTGACATGATTGTAATCGAGCATACCAGTGCGTATTGCGTTGATGGACTTTTCTTTAAGGCTTATTCTCGCTCCATAGTTGTCCATAAAATATGACAAAGTTTCAATTTTACTTTATTCATTAAGACGTTGAAATCGCAAAAAATAACCTCGAGTACGTTTTTAATTAAGAAATGTTGCAGAACCCTAAACCCTAAATGGATACGAGTTTATACCTCCTTATGGACCTTCTGCATTTGCTGCAGAATCTCAACCCACAAAGACAATCATATTAATAATAATAATAATAATAATCAAAACAATTCACGAACACGCAATATATAATTATATCGATATCGATATAGCGAGAAAGAAGAGATTACCGATTTGTTGTTTCTGAATTAAACATATATAATTAAGAGCGAGAGCGATCATGACGTACGGGACTGCGCAGGGAGATATCGAAATTTGTGCCGCGGACAGCGATTTCCAAAACTATGAAGGAAATAAGTCATCGAAATCGACTTTAAAGAGTTGGACGAAAGTACTCGCTGGATCGGGCGTTCTCGCGATTGCGAGTACGCTCGCTTTAAGCGCAGGTGGTGGCCGTTCCAATACTAGCGCATCGTATTCAATCGCTCAAAGAAGAAGTGATCTTGGTGGAGAACAAGCAGAACAAAGAGCGGCTTCTACGATTAAATTACATACGGCGTGCGCACCGTTACATGTTTTAGATTTCAGGCCAGACCCGACGACTTGGAAGAAGAACATGGGTGCGAGGATCATCGTGAGATCGCAGGCGAATCCAGAGCTTGCGTTCGATCGCGGGCATGAGATGATTGCGACGCATTGCGGGGCGTACGAAATCGACTCCGCGGTGTTAGCCCCAGGGGACGAGTTTACGTTTGCGTTGTACGAGAAGAATGGACCGAATGGACCGGCGTTTAGGAAGGATGCTGGATGCATTTCGAGTGCTGCGAAACCGGATTCGTGCTTGCCGCAAAATAATCTCGGTCGATCGCCGAATAATATGTTCGCAATGCAAGAGTGCACGGAGCAAACGTTTCAAGATTCGGCAAAGACGTTTTATGATCGTGTTTATAAAGAATCCGATGGGAGAGAATTTGTTTGGGGAAGTTGCCATTCAGATTGTGCGTTCTCGCAGCAATCAGAATTGGCGTTATGCCAATTGGACGCGCAACAAGAAGACCCGTCGACTCTGTTCAACAGTATAGATATTCCTCAGCTCGTCGATGGCGTTGAACATACCAAGGCTTCGCAAATCGCTGCGGCATCTTCGAACGAAATGACTGCGGAGGAAGTTTTAGCCATGGATAAGGCTGCTCTTCGAGAAGAATCGGAATCTTCTTCAAGTTCTGTATTTGAACCGACATCATCATCTGAGTCTATTCCGACGCCGGAAAACGAAACTCCAGCGCAAAAGATCGCGCGCTTGCAGCAGGAACTTAAAGAAGCCTCTGAAAGAGCTTTGAAAGATGCGGAGGAGAAAAAGGCAGCAGAAGACATGGCAGTCATTGCTGCGACCAATGCCGAAAATGAAGTTAACCAAGCGACGACTACGGCGACGGATGCTGCCGCGCAAGCGAAAGCTGAAGTTGAGCAACCGCAAAGCTCCTTACCGACGGTTGAGCAGTTAAACGATTTGCAACAACAACAACAACAACAACAACAAACTGTCGCCTCGCCAGCTGAATCGTCGACGACGACGGCGACGAGCAGAGAATTTGGGTGGACAAACGATGCCGCGGTGAAGCTCGAAGAGCAAAAAGAAGGCAGAAAAGATGGACCGTGCAACTATGACGGTTGCCCGATCGAAGAAATCATCGCCGCTCAGCAAGCTGCCATCAGAGAACAAGAAGAGCTCACGGCAAAGGCAAAGGCTGCTGAAGCACAAGCTGCTGAAGATTTAAATCAAGCCAAGATTGATAACGAGGCCGAAATCGCTAGAATTGAAGCCGAAAGTCAAGCGCAAATCTCTCGTCAAACGTCGATTGAAAAAGGTGAAATTGCAGACGCAAAGAGAGCGTTGATCCCAACGACAAAATCATCATCTTCTTCTTCTTCAAAGCACAGAAGGGTTGAGCAAATGCAAGTTCCGCGAGCTGGTGAGCAAGAAGAAGCAGTTGTTGAAGAATCTGCTTCTGCTGAAGATCAAGCGCAGCCGTTGTCGCAAGACGAACTCGACACTGCGAATTCGCAGTTTGATGAGATCGATGAAATTCTCGCGCACGCGTCTGATCCGTTAGAACTCGAAAAAGAGCACGAAGATGCTTTGGAGAACAAAGTATCGGAAGATCCAGTTGAAGACGTTGACTTTTCAGCCGCGAAAAAGGCTCTCGCAAAAGCGGCTAAAGTTGAAGCTCATAAAAAGGCTGTCCAAAAGCAGCTTGACGACGAGAAGGCTGCTTTCGAATTGGCTCAACAGAAAAAAGCTGAAGAAGCAGCTGCGCGCAAAGCCGCGAAAGCTAAAGCCAGAGCCGATGCTATTCGATTCGCTGGTAAATCGCCAGAAGAGATTGAGTTGATGAAGCGCATGGATGCCTTGGATGCGGAGATGGGCGAAATCCAAGCCGAAGACAAAAAAGCCAATCAAATGAAGAACAAACATATCAACGTTGGAGTTTCGCCGGAAGAGCAGATTATGCTAGACACACTCGACGGTTCTATGGATGAAGAAAGTGCAAAAGAAGCTTCGGATGCTTTGGCCTCGATTGACTTTGACGATTCCGTGTTTGATTCGACTGAAGAGGAGCAAGAAGGAGAAGTCCCGATGGCTGACGCGTCTATCGGCGAGGCTGAAAACGAATCGTCTTCTACTGATTCCCTCGAAGGCTTCTCAGAAAGTTCGTACGACCCCACACCGAACGCGGACCCGATGAGCTTGAAACCGCGCAGGTGGAAGAAAGTCGCAACGACGGTGCCGCTTTCTGAAGGCACCGATAACGGCGCCATTCAAGCCAAGTTGGATAAGAAAATACGTGAACAGAAGAAGAGAGATAAAGTTGATCCGGAAACTGGCTTGACAGCTGACGAGCAAAAGTTGATCGATTCTTTAAACTTTAATACCCCAGCGAAGGATTCCTTCGCGAACGATGGTGATGAAGCCGGAGAGGCTGCGCTTGGGGAACGCAAGTCCGCGTCTGAAGAAACTGCCTCGTTAGGATTGAGCGTGGCAGCTTTGACGCAAATTAAAAAAAATAGAGTGTATAACGAAGCGATGTCTAGTTTAGGCAGATATAAGAGCATGGCAACTGGCGAGTTTAGCGTGGCGAATAAGTTTGAAATGGCGGCTCGGCAAGCGCGCGAATTGAGAACTGGTAGTCTTGGCGAAAGCGAAGACGAGGCAAAGGCGTCTCTCGAAGCAAGGATGGCAGCGCTCACCGAAGAAGAAGAAGAAGAAGAAGAAGAAGAAGAACGAAGCATTGATGCGACTGAGCAGGCGGTGTTGTATCCTTACGAAGCGCCTCAAAATTTAGATGCTGCTTCGACTGCTGTCGTCGTTAATCCTGTGATTGATTCTCTTTCTGCGCAATATTTGCCCGAAGGCGTTACTACGAGCGGCATGACAGAAGAAGAACTAGAGTTGCTCAATGACATCACCGGTGTGAATGAAGAAAAGAAGAAGCAAGCCGCTGCTGCGAAGGAAGCTGCTGAAGCCGCCACCGAAGCAGAAAGAATTGCGAAAGAAAACGCTCCAAAACCGTATCACGAGAAAGGGATGATTGTTATTAACAACGTCAAAGTTCCTCATAACTTTAAAACGGATCCATATAAAGGTGTCGCTTGTAATCCAAGTCCAACTTGCGTCGCTGGCGTTCCAATTCCTGGAATTGGGTGCTGTCCTGCAGAGCTCGTCGATGAAGAAGAGCCTGTGAATGTTGTTGATAGTTCGGCCGTTCAAGTCGATGACGACGTGGATGAGTCAGTTCTCGAAGAGCTAGCTCCAACATCGGTGTCTGCGTCGCCGGCGGTTTCTTTTTCTGAACAAGTAGTCGATGAACGCACGGCGCCGTCGGAGCTCGTTCAGAGTGAACTTGCTACGACCAGATTCGATTTTACGCCTAAAGTTGAGTCTCTTCTTCCCCCGAAGGTCAATAATGATAATAACAGGCACTCGAAGGAGGAGAAGCGACAAAAACAAGAACAACGACGTTTCAAAGTTTTCGAGGACGACGAAGCCTCGACTGGAAAAAGAGAGACGGCTCATCGCGATAGATTTGTCAAACAAGAAGAGGACGATGATGATGTAGATGTTGTTATTGTGAAGAAGGAGGAAGAAGAAGAAGCTTTTGAAGAACAATCGACGCCGATTGCTGTTGATATTGAAGAAAAAGAATCGTCGAAGAAGAAACATTCTTTTTCATCCTCGAAAAAGATAGACCCAAAATACGACGCCGCGTTGGAGAAGAAGGACCAAGCAGAGAAAGCCGCAGAGAAAGCTCGCCAAGAACGAATAGAAGCCGAGAGAGTAGCCGCCGAGGCAAAGAAAGCGTACGAAGATGCCATGAAGGTCGTTGGAGAGGAAGAGAAAAATGAAGACAAGAAAGCAGCGGAAGCATATCGTGCTTTACAAAAAGTGAACCATTTAAACGATGAGTCCCGGTACGGCGAATCACGCCTCGGCGTACCGGGTAAGAAGATACGAAAGGTTTGCGAAGCAGCAAAGTGGAAAGACTTAGAATGGCCTTTCAACGTTGCTAATACTTCGCATCCTTCGTGTCAATCGCAGAATGGGGGCGTGAACGATATGGGAAGCGAGCCGCAGCAGTGCCACGATGATTTGGCCTCAGTTCGTATTGCCGTTTCTCAAGGCAAGGCCGAGTGCTTATTAGCGCAAGCTCAGCAGTGTAAGATTCCAATGCATGATTTCAAGTCCTTAAATTACGATTGGACGACGAGTAGATGTCAAGGCGTTTGGGCCGCTCCTCTATGGATGAGTCCGGATACTTGGCAGTGGGGCCCTGGCTCTGGCGAAATCGACGGCAGCGAGTTTTGTGAAAGAAAGAAATTGCAAAACAATTTCGCCGGCGGCGGTCACGAGGTTGAGTTTGATTTTGATCAGTATAATCTCGATGAAGCGTGGGGACATACGACTATCCGTAAAGATGACGCTGGTATAATCACCGTTGCTACATGTAAAGCGAGCGAAGCCGAATCAAACGGAGGCGAGTGTTTCAAGCCTACTTATAAAAACTGCAAAGACTGCGAGTTCGGCGAACGCGACAAAGAGTACGCGTGCTGGTGTAACGAAGATCCAAATCAAAAACAAGGCATTAATATCTACGGCTCCGGCGGCTGCGCTGAAGGCACGGATTGCATGTGGACCTTGCTTTCCGACGTATGGAACGGCGTCAAAGGCGATAGCGGATACCAAGGATGTATGGGCGAAGTCCCTTCGTTAGGGGTCGATAAGCTCGAGCCGAACTTCAACTCGCACTGCGAATTCTCGGTCGAAAACATCTTAGTCAAAGGCAGTGGCTTAAACGGTGCCATTCAATGGGGGAAAGGTTCGCCAAACTACTGCAGGCATCTCACCGTTCAATCATCTTCAAAAACAACTTCGACGTCGCCAAAAACGATTGCGCACTAAAAAGTAACCCGAGACCGCGGCAAACGTCGCACTCAAACATAATCAAATATCACTACATACATACAAATTTAAACACATCGAACATAGAACGCGAGAGAGAGATTATTATTACTATACAATCATTTTATTATAAGAATATGTATATATATTTTTTTACCTCGTCTCTACCCGCGCGACGTTCTACCTTCTACCCGTCTTTTTATACCGCGTACAAAAAAGAACAGTACAGCATCAGAGACGAAAATGACTTTATGAAGGAAAAGGAGGAAAAAGAGAAGTTTTCAAAAAAGGAAGAAACTGCGTTTCTCGTCACTTTTCGCACGCAAACTTACACGTCCAAAACACAAAAAAAACAACAATAAAATGTCTACATTATCTGCAATGTGCGTCGTCGAGACCACTGGCGCTCGCGACTACAAGGTTCGCGTTCTCTTTCACGCACTCTCTCTCTCTCTTCTTCTTCGTTCTCGTTTTTTTCGTGGCTTAAAGCCGCGTCTGTTTGTTCCTCTTCTTTCCTGATGGAATATAAAATGGACCCTGCGATCGGCCATGGTGCGAGAGAACTCTTCTACAGAAACACGCACCGTCTCCATTGCATAAAGAAACGAACGAAAAAAAGGGAAAGATCGCACCGGAATCTTACGCGCTCGTTTACGTTTTTTTTTCGCGATCGCGATGCGCGTATTCAACCGGCCTCTGTCAAGGAAGAGCTCCTCAGTTTGTTCAAGTGCGAAGAGTTTCGAGATCGTGCGGCTGCAAAGAGTTCCTCTGCTGAAAAAAGGGCAAAGCGCTTTTTTGAGGAAAACGAACACTTTGGCGCGCGAGACGCGATACTGCGAAATTCCCAACGCACGAACGAAGGGAAAAACGTGGAGAGTGAATATTTTTGAACGCGATTTTATTAATCATGGTTCAGTTTACGTTTGTTCGGTCCAGTTGAATATGGGGAAGCGGGCACGAGGCCGGCGGCTGCAAGTTCTCTATCCACTTTTTTTTTTGAGAGGAGTCTGGACTTTCGCCTTTTTGTGCGTGCAAAAAGAGGACGAGATTCGAGTTTTACTACGCGGCGCGTCGCTAACGAATTTCTTTACTTCGATACGTGATGACAAAAATAATCGCGATAATAAATAGGTTCGTGACATGGCCCAAGCCGACTTTGGTAGAATGGAAATCGAACTCGCCGAGGTCGAGATGCCAGGTTTGATGTCTTGCGTCTCCGAATTCGGTCCTTCGCAACCGCTTAAAGGGGCGAACATTTCTGGTTCGTTGCATATGACCATCCAAACCGCGGTTTTGATCGAAACTTTGGTGAAGCTCGGTGCCGTCGTGAGATGGTGCTCGTGCAATATCTTCTCCACGCAAGACCACGCCGCGGCGGCTGTTGCGAGAGACTCTGCGGCAGTCTTTGCCTGGAAGGGCGAGACGCTCGAGGAGTATTGGTGGTGCACGGACCAAATGCTCGACTGGGGATCTGGGTCTCTCGATATCATCGTCGATGACGGCGGTGATGCGACTTTGCTCATCCACGAAGGTTACAAGGCTGAAAAGGCTTTCGCGGCCACTGGCGCTATCCCGGATTCATCCACGACTGACAACGCCGAAATGAAATGCGTGTTGAACATCATCGCGGCTAACTTGAAGACTAACCCGACGAGATGGCACAAGATTGTCGAGACTTGCGTCGGTGTCTCCGAAGAAACCACCACCGGTGTCAAGCGTTTATATGAAATGCAAAAGGTTGGTGAATTGCTCTTCCCGGCGATCAACGTCAACGACTCGGTCACAAAGTGCAAATTCGACAACTTATACGGTTGCAGACACTCTTTGCCGGATGGTATCATGAGAGCTACGGATGTCATGATTGCCGGTAAGATGTGCTGGGTTGCCGGTTATGGTGACGTCGGTAAAGGCTCTGCCGCCTCCTTAAAGGCGGCTGGCGGTCGTGTCGTCGTCTCTGAAATTGATCCGATTTGCGCCTTGCAAGCCGCGATGGAAGGTTACCAAGTTGCCCCACTCGAAGACGTCGTCGGCGAGTGTGACATCTTCATTACCACCACTGGTAACAAGGACATTATCATGGCCTCGCACATGTCAAAGATGAAGAACAACGCCATCGTCGGTAACATTGGTCATTTTGATAACGAAATCGACATGGCCGGTCTCGAAAAAGGCACGAAGCGCATGAACATCAAGCCGCAATGCGACAGATACGAATTCCCGGACGGACATGGTGTCATTATCTTGGCCGAAGGTCGTTTGCTCAACCTCGGTTGCGCGACCGGTCACCCGTCTTTCGTCATGTCTTGCTCGTTCACTAACCAAGTCATCGCGCAATTGGAGTTGTGGAACGAACGCAAATCTGGTAAATACGAAAAGAAGGTTTACGTCTTACCGAAGCACTTGGACGAAAAAGTCGCCGCGTTGCACTTGGATAAAATCGGTGTCAAACTCACTAAGTTGTCCCCGGCGCAAGCCGCGTACATCAACGTCCCGGTTGAAGGTCCGTACAAACCAGCTGCGTACAGATATTAAAAATTCAATCATTCGAATAAAAATTTCTACGCGAGAAATTCGTGTACATTAGAGAAAGTAAAAAAAGAAAGAGAGGGGTGTTGTTTAGAGGAAAGAAGATTATGATGATGGGATATATCTTATTATTGTTTTAAAGTCATACTATATATGTTATATAATGAAAATTGTTCCCCATATGAGCATATATAAGAAGAAGAATATCATTTTTCGTTTATGTATTTTTAATCTCTTCAAAAGGATTTCACCAGCGCACACAAAACAAGAAAACACGTAAAACACGCGCTTTTAAACATGTCATCATCATCGTCGTCGTCAAAACAAATGATTGCGAATAAAACAATCGCGTTACTTCGATCTTACTCAGGAATCCCAATCAGAACGGAAGAAGAAATCGATCACTCAACGTTAATCGCGAACGCTTGCGGAATCGCAAAGCAGTCGAAACGATTAGTAGGCGAAACTCGGGAAGAACAATTAGTGATCAA
>Ga0114998_10001876_pt1 | contig 16212 bp, 13 predicted proteins | sample ArcticOcean_MG_C_5_FD_87044 | JGI IMG/M metagenome (GOLD analysis project Ga0114998, IMG submission 87044) | Marine microbial communities from western Arctic Ocean - ArcticOcean_MG_CB4_138 | ecosystem: Environmental > Aquatic > Marine > Oceanic | place: Arctic Ocean: Canada Basin | collected...
ACAAGACGTCCGCTGGAGACATTCTGTCAGTCCCAATGTTAATGCCGTCGAATTCAGATCGCTGATATTTAACTTGAAGGCGCCAGCGCTTTGCTCCTCTGGGAAGCTGCTTGCTTATCTCTATTTCTCCAATTTCTGCAGAGAAAAGGTCCTCTAAACTCAGATCCAGCAGGTCGGCTGGTCCGTCCTGTGCGAAGCCCATTTGACATAAAGTCGACATCACAAATACCAATGGTATTTTGTCATTTGCTAAACGGTTTAATCGTGAAAATTTTAAGGCCATAATTTAATTCCCAATAAAGGTTCTTTTTTATTTTTTTAACCACTTAACTAACATTGATTCTATTTCATTTAATTTTACTGGCTTGGCTAGATAGTCATCCATTCCCGCCTTTAAATAACGTTCGCGGTCTCCATCCATCGCGTTAGCCGTCAGTGCAATAATCGGAATTTGAGCTGTACCAGAAGTCTGCTGCTCCATCTCTCTAATTTTGGTGGTTGCCTCAATACCATCCATCCCGGGCATATGGATGTCCATTAAAATCAAGTCCGGTGGTGCGTCGCTGCATCGATTTACTGCCTCCTCACCATTTTGAGCAAAGCTAGGAATGCAGCCAATTTTTTTCATCATTCCTTTTATTACCAGCTGATTAACCTTATTGTCCTCCGCCACCAGAATGTCAAAGGATGCAAGCTGCAAGGCTGCGTCACCGGGGACAGGTCTATCGGGACTAGGGTTGCTCCCATGCCCTTTCTGTATTTGCTGCTGTGAGGTTTTTTCGCTGATCAGCGGGATACGAAACCAAAACGTTGCGCCCTCTCCTAGTTCGCTCTGTACGCCGATTTCTCCGTTCATAATCGAGACTAGCTTTTTGGATATGGAGAGTCCTAGCCCGGTCCCCTCAAATTTACGACTGGTTGAATTATCGCCTTGTGAAAAGTTATCAAAGACAGTTTTCTGTGCCTGTTTCGATACACCGATACCCGTATCTGTGACATCAAAATTGATGGCGTGAGTATCGGGTCCGGTCTTAATCAGAGTGACACTTAGAAGCACAGAGCCTTTTTCAGTGAACTTTATTGCATTTCCAACTAGGTTGATTAGGATTTGCCGAATCCTGCCTGAGTCGCTAATAATCTTTTTTGGAACAGATTCATCAATACGAACCTCAAGTGTAATATTCTTTGCTTGAGCTGCAGATATAAGCAGGTCTTTAACCGGTGAAATAGCGTCCAGCAAAAGAACATCCTCTCTTGCTACGGTGAATTCTCCAGACTCTATCTTCGAAACATCGAGAATGTCGTTGATTAACGTTAACAAGGAGTTTGCAGAAAACTCAAGGGTCTCGCAGTGATTACGTTGTTGCTTATCTAAATCAGATTGGGATAATAATTGTGCCAGCCCTATTACGCCGTTCATGGGTGTTCGAATTTCGTGGCTCATGTTGGCGAGAAATTGAGACTTCGCGACGGTGGCAGCTTCAGACTCTTCCTTTGCTGACTTGAGGTCTATAACGAGGGTGTCGAGTTTCTGATCTCTCAATTGAATTTGATTCAACATGTCGTTGAAACCTTCTCCAAGCTCCCCTAGTTCATCACCCACGAAAGTTTCCGCGCGAAGGGAGTAGTCACCATCGGCGGAGACGGTATTCATAACCTCTACCAAAGTGTGTATTGGTTTCGTTATATACGCTTGTAGGTAATTGGTCAGGACATGGGAGAGGAGGAAGGTTACAAGTAGAAACATAGCAGCGATAAAAGCGCTTTGAAGGACACTCTCTTGCAGTTCTTGTAGGTCGGATTTGATAAAAAGGACACCAAGGGTGCGGTTATTTATAAAGATGGGTGCTGCCGCATTTAGAGCGCCATTTTCAAACTTGGAAATTGCTAACCTTGCCTTCAATGATTGAGACACAATAGCTGAGTCTGGAAATTTCTGAGATTCGAAGGAGTCTCCGGCAAGTATCTTTTGTGAGTTTTTGTATTCGGAGAATAGCTCCATATCAGGAGTGTATATTTGTGCGGAGATGACATTTGGGCTAGCCGATAGTGCAGATAGTATTTCATTAGCTGCTTGGGCGTCGCTAAATGCCATCGGCGCAACGCTATTGATGGCAATAACTTCAACCAACACCGTGCTGGATTTAATCATCGAGCTGCGCTTGGAATAGAATTCGGTCATTATGACCGCTAGTAATAGCAGAACGCTGGTGACTGCAAAGAGCACGAGGATTTTGCGTTTGATGCTGAAATGCCTGAATGAAAGATTTTCAGTCATTCCGATGTCTCGGAACAATAGGTTAAAGGATACACAGTGGCCAGTCTGATAAGCTGCGAGCTCACGCGAAAAGCATATTCAGTGAGTTTATCTACGTTGAGGTGGACCTTCGCGGGATTACTTTTTCTCGTAAGTTTGACCATCCCACCTTGAACAAGAAACTCCTTTTGATCACTCACAGTGAGAGCAGGAACTCCTGATGTCATTTTGAGTAAGGTAGGGTTTGTTGTTTGGTCCGAGGTGTCGAGGAAAAGTAGGTGACAGGTAGTGATTTGATTCAGGTTGGGCAATAAGCTGAATTTTCTTTTTACTGTTGGATTTTGGTCGCTGCTAATGAGTAGACTCAATGAGCTCTGAACCTTTCTATTATGAAGAACGCAGTAGTCAATGTCGCGGACGGGCACCTTATTAGAAGCGCTGGGCCACGTTATGAAATCCGGAAAATTGTAAAGAAAGGCTGCTTTTAATGAAAACTCATCATAGACGGCAGCATTTGAAAAGCCAGAGGCCAGCCAAGAGCATACTGAAAAATTCAGTGTCTTACAGATATTCCGCATATGAAAGTTTTTATTGACTCTCAGTTTTTGGAATGAAGGATTCGAATACATCCGCTAGTATACTAAAATTCCCGCATATTCCTGCATATTTATGAGGTTTCTCAGTTGCTGTAATTTCTATTTTCAAAATGAATGCCCCGCTCGACAATTAGTATGGAGTTCGTGAGGGAAAAGTACTTGCTATTCTGCGATCCAAAATAAAATTAGTGCCAAGTGCCAAGTGCCAAGTGCCAAGTGCCAAGTAGCTAACCTGTTGCAGAGGATCAAATATCGACTCTGTTGATCATTCGTTGATTCGCCTTTGATTCTTTTTGCTTACACAGTTCCTCCCTCGGTGTGTTGGGCGAACTAACTATGGGTGAGACCTTTTTTTTCACGTGTAGGGCTTCTTTTTTCCTTCGACCTTGAAGTTGTTTCGGTGTGTTGGTGCGTAGGCATGTGGCTGATTTAAATAATTAATCTCTCAGTCAGTACGGAGCCTACAGTAAGCGAAAAACCAACAATGGTCAGTAGGATCAATGCTTAAGTTTCTTCTATGAGTCGCGTCGTAAGGCGCCTTAATTGAGCTAGACACGATGGAGTCAACACTAAGCATAGTCTGAGAAAGCATACTCAATCATATTTTTATTTTGAATTTATTCGTTGCCCTGCTGTTGCCCCCAATTTATGGATCTTGATTTTTATAATCTGAAATTCATAGAGACACTGAGTCTATATTTTTCTCGAACCTGCGGGCTATTAAGAGGTTGGTATAACGGCTTACTATCTCAATGTCGACCTGCTTGCCGCCATACAGAGATGGGTTTGTTAAAGGGGCAGGAAAAGGAAAGGTGTCGGAATCAATAGCTGGTCCCGTCAAACTTGCAGCTAGATGAATTATCACCCTGTGAAAAACTATCAAAGACAGTTTACTGCGCACGTTTTGACACCCCTATACCCCTATACCGGTATTTGTTACATCGAAATTAATGGCGTGATTATCGGGCCAGATCTTACTTGTTGAGACGCTTAGAAGCATACGATCTTTTTCAGTAAACTTTATGGCATTTCTAATTAGGTTAACCAGGATTTTTCGAATTCTGCCTGAGTCGCTAATGATATTGTTCAAAACTGATTTATCAATACGAACCTTGAACGTAATCTTCTTTGCGTGGGCTGCATAGATTAGTAAGTCTTTGATCACTGAAATAGCGTTCAGCAGAAGAATGCTTTCTTAAGCTATGGCGAGTCCTTCAGGTTGTATCGTCGAAACGTCGAGAATGTCGTTGATTAACGTTAATAAGGAGTTTGCAGAAACTCGAGGATCTCGCAGTGAGTACGTTGTTGCTTGTTTAAATCAGATTCGGCCAATAATTAGGCCAGCTCTATTACGCCGTTCATTAGTGTTCGATCATGTTAGCAAAAAATTGATACTTCACGGTGGTGGCAGCTTTTGACTCTTCCTTTGCTGACTTGAGGTCTATAAAAAAAGTGCCGAACTTTTGTATCTCTCAATAGAATTTGGTTCAACATGTCGTTAAAATCTTTACCTTGAGTTCCTATTTCATCATCCAAAAAAGTTGCTGCGCGAAGGGAATCATCGGCATGAGCGGATACAGACTCCATAGCTTCTAGAGAGGTGTCGATCGGTTTAGCGCTATAAGCTTCTAGATAATTGGTCAGGACATAGGAAGGCAAAAATGTTATAGGCAAAAATACAGCGGTGATAAGGGCGCCCGGCAGTACGCTTTAATGGAGGTATGTCAAAATTGAAAGGTGGGATCGCCCCCTCAATCAGTGGTTTTTCCGGGTGCTTAAATTCAGCAAATAGCGCCATTTCAGTTGTATATTTTTGTGCGGAGATGACATTTGGATTGGCTGAAAGGGCGAATAAAATTTCACACGTAGCCTTTACATCCTTAAATGCCACTGGTGCAAGGCTATTGATGGCAATGATTTCAACCTATATCGCGCTGGATTTAGTTAGTGAGCTGCGCTGTGAATAGAGCTCAGTAATAACTAGAGTTATTGAAGCCGCAAGTAGAAGCCGGACTCTGGTTGCGGCAAAGAGCACAAAATTTTGCGCTTGATGCCGGAATGTCAAAATGAGAAGTGTTGACTCATTTCGTTACCTCGGAAGAGTCATCTAAAGAGTAGATGGTGGCAAGTCTCATAAGCTGCGAGCTTACGCGAAAATCGTATCCAGTTAGTTTGTCTACGTTGAGGTGGACCCTCATACGATTTTGCTCTCTTGCTAGCTTGACCATTCCTCCTTTTTCAAGAAACCCGTCGTGATCACTCACAGTGAGAATAGGAAGTCCTAATGTTATTTTCAGCAAATCTGGGTTTTTTGCGAGATCGTCAGTGTCGAGATAAAGTAAATGGCAGGTAGCTATTTGATCTAGGCTGGACAATAAGCTGAAGCTTCTTTCTATTTTTGCATCTCGATCACTGTCGATCAGTGAGCTTAGCGAGTCCTGGACCAGTCCATCTTGAAGAACACAGTAGTTAATGTAACTCAAAGGCTTATTATTAGAAGCGATGGGCCACGTGATGAAATCTGCGAAATTGTAAAGGAAGGCAGCTTTTAGTGAGTGTTCATCGTAGCTAGCGGCATTCGATAAGCCAGAGGATATCCAAAAGCATATTGTAAGAGTCAGTGTTTTAGAAATATTCCGCATAGAAAAGCTGTTGATTGCTCGCTGATTCTGTAATATAAAATTGGAATATATCTTCCAGTATAGTAAAAGTCCTACACATTTCCTAAATTTTTCTGTTTTAGCGGCGTTTTTAGGCCAATTAATGCTGGCACGCCTTTATTGTTATGAAGTTCGTGAGAGGCGGAGCGGGTTATGGCGGAATTGGAAATGATATTGGCCGCCAGTGGGATGTTGCTAGCAACAAATCAGTTAATTTACCGCTAGGTTCTCAAACGGCAACCCTTCTAGCTTCCGTTCCCCCCTTTTCATCGCCCCTTGTTTCCCGTCTTCGTTAATTAAAGCCTATCATGGCGATAAGTCTGACGACCAGCTTGGTTTGGTACGGCTTTCTTTTCATTTTAAGGATTGCTGATATTCCCCAACATGCAAGGTGTATAGGCGGTAAGTACATAGATATATAGACGTGCAGATTAAAAGAGAGTCAAATCATTGATGACTCAATTAACACGGAAACAACATATGACAAAAAAAATTACCAGAAGGCAGGCTCTCCTCGCCGCATCTGCAGCAGTATTTTTGCCTGTGGCCAACGCACAAGGATCAGCCCCGAACATTTCCCCTAGCACTGTTTTTTCTCATGGCGTTGCCAGCGGCGACCCAGATTCATCCAGTGTCGTTATTTGGACTAGGATAAGCGGCTCAGAAGGAGCCCTCGACACGGAGTGGCGTGTAGGGACAGATGAAAGAATGTTTAACATTGTCGCCACTGGCAGCGTCCAAACAGATGACTCGAAAGACTACACTGTCAAGGTGGTTGTCAAGGAACTCGACCCTGGGCAGCAATATTTCTATGATTTTCGCGCGCGGGGTGAGTCATCAGTAATCGGCCGCACAAAAACTCTTCCGGTAGGTCATGTCGAAAATCTGGTCTTCGCAGTAGTGACATGCTCAAACTATGCTTTTGGCCACTTCAATGTTTACGAGGCCATTGCTAATGACTTGAGCGTTGATCTAGTCGTACATCTTGGAGATTACATCTACGAGCATGGCGCTGATGGCTTTGGCGCAGATGTGGCATCGCGGATTGGCAGGGCTCATGTTCCTAACCATGAAACTCTAACGTTGGACGACTATCGCAAGCGACACGCTCAATATAAAACTGACGTTAGCTCACAGGCAATGCATGCGAAACAACCATTGATTGTGATTTGGGATGATCATGAAACAGCCAACAACCCTTGGATGAACGGTGCAGAAAACCATGATCCCGGTGAAGGAGACTGGAATGCTCGGCGGCAAGCTTCGTTGCAGGCATATTATGAATGGCTGCCTATTAGGGAGCCGGCAGCTGGAGGAGCAAAGGATGAATACTGGCGCCACTTCAAGTTCGGTGATTTGGTGAGCCTTATTACCTTGGAAAGTCGCCATACCGGTCGTAGCCGTCAGATTTCTTACGGGGATTATTTGCCCAACTTGGAGAACGCAGAACAAGCCCAGGAATTTAAAGAATCGGTGCTTGATGATACTCGTCGTAATATGTTGTCAGAAGACATGGAGAGATTCCTTGCCGCAGAACTCAAAGAGTCTGTGAATGCTGGACGGCGTTGGCGTCTAATCGGCAATCAAAGCGTGATCGCTAAATCCATTTCGCCGAAGCTAAACAAACCTTTTTTTGAAGACCTGATGAAAAGCCTTGATAAGGCCGGTAGCGATAAGCTGAAGAGTTTGACACGATTTGGAGAATTAGAATTACCCGACGACCTCGATACTTGGGAAGGTTATCCTGCAGCGAGAGAACGCTTTTACAATATAGCAAAGTCAGCTGGTGCTAACGACTTGCTGGTTTTGTCGGGCGACAGCCATAGTTTTTGGGCGAACCAGCTTTTTGATGAAAACAATAAGCCTATGGGGCTCGAGCTTGGCGCGACAGGTGTGACTTCTCCGCGTTCGTTATTGGTTCTCGGCGATGAGGGGCTGAAACGTTTCGATGAAGCTAATGCTGAAGATAACAAAGAAATTGTTTGGTCCGACGGTCGGCATCGGGGGTTTATTCGTCTAAGTATCGATCATCAAAAAGTCCATGCAGATTTCATTGCGGTATCGAATGTGGAGACGCGAAAATATGTAATACAGCCAATTCGTGCGTTCGATATTGAGAAAGAGGGTGAGACGCTGCGATATAGCTGATTGGCGATTTATCTGCTTATGGAAACTATGTGTGTGTGGCCTCATTACGGGCCGCTAGGATTTTGCCGATGACAAAGACTGGGTAATTAAAAAAGCAGGAACTTCAAAATATAGCCACAAAAAAGACTAAAAAGTGCAGAATTAGGATGCAGACTCAGGTTAATGTTTTTTCAGGCATGTGCGGGGGATGTAAACAACACTTATAGCCAAACATGTCTGCTTTTTTGTCCCGCTAAGGTGGAGGGATAAAGAGTTGGGTAAGCCAAGAGACTGTTAGTCTTTGTCATCTCAAAGAAATTACTGCTACACACTTTTGCGGCTCGTTGAAGCTGTCTTTGGATGCTTTAGGTCGAATTATATGTTGGCTGTTTAACTAGCCACCAAAGATACCCTGGCTCTATTAATCTAGGCCAGGGTATCTTCAGAGAACCACTTCGGTTCTATCGCTTGTTGGCGGGATCCGATCCTTTTTTTCTGGAAGGATTCTTGCTGGCCTCCAAGAACTCTCGTACAGACAGGTACAAGCCCACGATCATTAAGCCAAAAACACCAATAGCAATGTAAAACAGAGTCATCGCGCTCACGAGCTAGATCCTCTGATGGCCATCAACTTGAAATAAATAGCGAAACACAATATCGAAGGCACCCATACCGCAGTGAAAAGCCCTTCTTCATGCTGACCTGAAAACCAAAGAAAGCCTGAGACAGCAAATGAGATTGCGACCGCCAAAAGTATAAAAAAATCTGATTGTTTGAACATTTTCGTTCTCCAATTATTCGTCGAAAGATCCAATCGCAGCCATCATGCAGCCCGCGACGGCTATACCTGCTAGAGCTCGTACTCCGCTATGGCCTAAAACTGCGAATGATTCCAATTCAGACACCCCAAGCAAGGTGCTCATGAGGAGTATAACGGAAAGTACTATTAAGGCGACTCCCGCAAAGACAAGGACTTTGCGAGGCCAACTCAACTTTTCGGTATGAAGAATTGCCATTATATATCGATTTTTAGCATAAGAACTTACTATACGCGTTTTCCTAGTCAATAGATGTATCGCAGTTTGAAAAATAAAACGGGCAATTAAAACAGTGAATGATAGTTTGAAACACTGGCCGATAATTTAAAGAATGTGCTAATCGGTTTTCGGGCTTGCGGTTAGATAGGGTTAAAGTATGGACATATTATCGTAATCCTACTCTGGCAGCGCTTTTCGAAAATGCGTGTTTGTGCCCATTGAAAAGGGGGCATGATAGAGATTAAAGACAGGATTTAAAAACAGGGTTAGAGGTAGTGTTTAGAGATAAGGTAAGAGGGGTAGTAGTAAAGGGTAGACTATAAAGTACGCTGCTGTTGGCAGGTCCAGTATCTCGACTTTACAGGTGCGAAATATTAAGTTTGCCAGCGGTAAAGGCTCAGTGGCATGAGTTGTATTCTTTAATAAAGAGGCATGGTTGGCAATCGGTGCGTTAAAGCCGCGGCCAAGCTAGAACTGCCGTCCCAATCAAGCCTTAGCACAAGAAAAACATTAAGCTAGCAAGTCCATTTTTTTTCAGTCAACCATTTCTAGGCTACAGATTTACAGCCATTTATCTTTGGGAATTAATAGCAGGCATGATTTATTCCTCTCCAGGATGTGTTGTTCAACTATTTAAATCATCTTAAATTTCAGTAGAGTAATATGCTTCGCATGGACTTTATTTTTGGGATGTTGGCAGGCGCCCGAATAATTTCTTGGACACCATATGCAAAGGATAATTAACATCTAAAGCTATCCAATTAGCCCATCGACGCGCAGTCAGCGCCTGTCGAGAAAATTTTAGTCGTCAGCTGGTCGGTGGCAGTCGTCGGCGGGCTTAAAACTAGTTGATAATAGTGAGGGTACTCTGGCCTCGGCTTAAAGAAAAAGCTTTCTAAATGCTCACCAATAGAGACGTCTTCAATAGGCGCGAGATTTATAATGTTCGCTTGAAAATATGAGCAGCAAAAAATGTGAGGCGACATTGCTTAGATGGCTTACTGTCGCAGTAAGCCATCTAAGCGTTGAGCTAGGACTAGTTGCTGGAGTTACTAAGCGCAGGCACAGGCTTTAAAAATCGGTCGTACCAACTAATCCAACGTTCAAAGCGATCTTTTTGAAAGCTTGGGCGGCGGATGCCATGGTGTTCATCAGGATAAACAACTAACTGAGTTGTCTGGCCTAGACGTTTCATTGCGATGTACATCTGCTCGGAATTATTGATAGGGACATTCCAGTCCAGCTCGCCGCCCATCCATAATGTAGGGGTGGTGATATTTTCGACTTTATTAAAAGGCGATAAATCGGCCCATAGCTCAGGGTTTTCCCAAGGCAGGCCAAATTCTAATTCGTACATGAGCTGGTATTGATCATGGCCATAGTTGGATGTCACCAATCCTAGGCTAGCGCCTGACATTGCAGCGTTAAATCGCTGAGTTTGGGTAATTACGTAGTTGGTTAGAATGCCGCCATAGGACCACCCACCGACACCTGTGCGCTGAGGGTCAACCACGCCTATTTCGATGCCATAGTCGACGGCCGCCATAACATCGTCAAAATCTTTTTCACCCCATGCTGCCACAGTACCATGGGCGAACTCAGCTCCGTAGCCAGTCGAACCGCGAGGGTTCGGCATGATCACTGCGTAGCCATTGGCGGCAAAAAGCTGGGCGGTGTCGTGATAGCTGAAACTGAATTGTGATGCTGGGCCTCCATGTAGCCAAAGTATTGTTGGGTAGCGCGTGCCGGTTTCATAGCCCACAGGCTTAACTAAGAACGCTTCCACGGGCGTGCCATCGGCGCTTTCAAAACGCAGCTTCTCGACTTCGGCGCGGGCGACGCTAGACAAAACGGCATCGCTAACAAAAGTAAGCCGTGTTAATTCATCATTTGCATAGTTATACAGCTCGGTTGGGGTGCTCGCGTTGGTTATGGCGAGAACTGTCTGGCCGCCGTTAATCGAAAAGTCTCTTACGCTTGCGTCATCACTAACTTCACGAACAATATCACCGCCAGTTGCTCTTACTTTCGCAAAGTGATTCATGCCGCTGTCTTCGAGGCGGAAATAGATATCTCTGCCGTTACTAGTATATTCTGGGCTGGATACATTTCTATCAAGATTGGCAGTAAGGATTCGGCGTTGATCAGCACCGATGTCGGTTACTGCAAGATATTTTGTTGGCGTTAATGCAGAGCCACCAACGTCCGGCCCGGTGGAGGTAACATAGGCAATGCTTTTGCTATCTGGACTAAAAGCTGGAGAGAAGTCCCGGCCTTGATTTGAAGTGATTTGAGTAATGGTAGGTTCTTGGTCATCTACATTGACAACAAAAATGTCTGTGCCGTAGTTTAGATCGGGATCATCAGATCGATCGCTAACGAATGCAATCGATCTGCTATCTGGGCTCCATACGGGGTCAGAGTCATCAAAATCATCAAAGGTAAGCTGAGTAGGCGCTTTAGCGCCAGGCGCAACGACATAGACATGTGTACGTCTACGGTCTAGGTAACCACTATAGTCTCGCTTAAATTGCATGCGGTCGATGACGTAGGGAACGGCTTGGTCGTCGTCCTCTTTGTCTTCTGTTAAGTCATATGGCTTAGGGTCAATGAGTGTCAAAAGTAGCTTACTGCTATCGGGTGACCACGCATAATTGCCTACACCTTGTAAGACATCAGTCAATTGAACCGCCTCACCGCCCATTCGGTTTAACGTCCAAATTTGCGTCTTAGCCTCTTCGCCTTTACTGGCCTTGAATGAGAGATATTTGCCATCAGGGCTCCACTGTGGATCACTTGCAGAGGTGTCCTTGGCGGTCATAGGGATAGAATCGCCACCCGCTATGGAAACCATAAAAATTTGTGAATTGGATTTGTCTTCTTCCATGTTACGAGAACGCACGACGTAGGCTACCCACTCACCATCAGGGCTTACCTGTGGGCTGGATACTGATTCCAGAGCCATAAGATCATCGATTGTTACTGCTTGAGTTTCAAGTTGGGCCTGAACTAACAAGGGAAAACTTAGGATCAGTAGGGTGAAGATGTTTATTCCAAGACTCTTTTTCATAGTAGAGTATTCCTATAGGGTTGCACTGTGTTGCTTTTTAGCGGCTTGAGGCTAGTATAGTAAGTCATATTTGAGAATAGCTGCTTTGTTAGCTAGATGAAGCGTTAACTTAGCGATTGCTAGACTACTTATCCAGCTTTATCGGCCTGTGGCTAAGACGCTCAGGTTAATCGTATTCAGCGCTCCTAGGGCAAGCAGAAGAATGCCATTTTATTTGGTCTTGAGGGTTGTGTTACATTTTTCGATTCCAAGAGACCTCTCCCTGAATTAAACTGCACCTTATCTACAGCAGGTTTTATGCCTTCTGCTTTTAGAATATTCCCATCACTAGGATTAAAACAATGATAAAAAGACTGATGTTAATTGCTGCACTGTGTTTTAGCGCGCCTACTACTGGCTTCGCATCTGATGACATTTACAGGGCCTGCAGTAACTTAGTCACTGATTATGCCTATCATCGAGACCAGTTCAACGCGATCGAGTTCGCGAATTTGTTCACTGAAGATGCGTCGCTAACTGTTGTTAATCAAACTTGGGTGGGGCGCACTGATATCAGGCAGCGTATCGAAGAGCTTAAAACGGGTTCTACTATACGGCACGAGATGAGTACTATCCGTATTGTCCCAGTCGATGATTATCATGCCACAGGTGTAAGTTATGCCACTATATACGCCGCTGCTGCTGGCGAGACTTCGGTTAGCGGCTTTGCGCTTATGGGTGAATATCACGACGAGTTTGTACGTACCGCCGAGGGATGGAAGATCAGCAACCGCGTATTGATTAGCAAGTATTCATTACAGCCTTAATTTTCGCTATCAAGTTTATGAATACGTCATCGGTAGGTGAGACTATAAGAGCCATCTGACTGCTATGAGTTTTGCTTGTTTTTGGTTTAGTAGCTTAGTTTGAAAGTTTGATTGAAAATTTTGGCTTGATTGTCAGGAGGCTAATTCTTGCAGCATAGATTTTTTGCTTTAGACGGTATGCGTGGGGCTGCAGCAATTTTGGTTGCGGTGTACCATTTTTACTATTCTTTTCCAGGCTATCTCGCCGTGGATTTCTTTCTTGTATTGAGCGGGTTTGTGCTAACTCATAAATACCTGTACCGGACCGCAGATATCAGTTCTCGAGAATTTATTTGGCATCGATTGGCTAGGCTGTATCCGCTTCACATGTTCACGCTAGTGACATGGACTTGTGGCTACGTTCTTTATACTGGTTCGTTTCCTTTTTATGCGGACGGAACCATATGGACGTTTCTTCAGCATTTAACCCTCACTCAGAACGTGGGGTTGAGTCCAAGCGAAATCTCTTGGAATACGCCATCGTGGTCTATTTCTGTTGAGTTTTGGGTGAATCTGTTGTTCTTTTTCCTAATATCTATTACAACGCCAAGCTATTTTCTGTTCGCCGTTGCTGTCGGAACTCTGTTTATAATCTACAGTCAGTCAGGTGATCTTGATGTCTCACACGAGAATTTCTTTCTAGTTATTAATTCAGGGATGCTGCGAGGAATAGCGTCTTTTTTCTTAGGGATCATTGCCTACCGAGGCTATCGAAAATTCCTAACTTTGAAGACTTCAGCGGGGGCCGCTAGTTTTATCGAGGTCGCTTTGCTACTTGCGATAGTCGCAACATTTTACTTTCGAAGTTCGCTGCGCAGTGATTTGGACTTCATTGCACCGTTTCTATTTTGTATATTGGTAATGGTATACAGTTTGGAGAGAGGAATTGTATCTAGTCTATTTGGCAAGTTTAAATGGCTGGGCGACATTTCATATTCGGTGTATTTAAATCATTTTACAGTTATATGGTTGCTACTCTACGTGTGGGTAAACATTTTGGAACTGGAGGCTGAAGCTGACTTGGTGCGCAGCCCCTCTAACTTTGCTCTCTATCTCGTCTTGGTCATTGGCTATTCCAAATTCACCTATTGGTTTATTGAAAAGCCTGCTCAATCCTTCTTGAGGAAGTATGTTTGATGATTAGATGGGATGATTGGTTGGTTAGAAAATTAAAGGTTTTGAAAGTTAAACGTTCAGATGTTGAAAATTCGTGAGCTAGAAAATACCTATTTTATAGGCTGCCTATAAACTCCTCGTAGCTTCAAGAAAGGTTTTTCAATAAAGTGATAAGTCATAATGGAAACTGCTAAGGACAGCGGAAGAATCACTAGAACGCTAGTAGCATAGGCTGATCCAATAATATTATCCGGACCGACGTTCACTAACCACCCCTGCTTAATAGTGATGTCCACTAAAACAAAATGGAGCAAATAAACTGAATAACTGATGACTCCCAGTTTAATTAAAACTGCTGAAACTAATTTTGGCACCCACCTAGAAAACGATAAATACCCAAGTATAAAGGCAGCCCACATGCCCCCTTCGATAGTCGGCCACCAGACTTTGGAATATTGGTCAGTAAGCAGGCCGCCATTGAGATTGAATAGATAGAGCGCAGCTGCAACTAAAGCTAGTGATGCTACAAATAGACAATCGTGCATAAGGTCTTTTTTAAATCGTTTTAGATAATAAACCCCGATACAAATGCCGATTAAAAACTGATCTAACCTGCCGACGATCGTCATATAGGTAAGTTGTCTTACCGACAATTCCTCTAGGTAAATTAATGAACGCATGATTATAAGTAAAAATATCATGCCAAAAACAACGCGCAGGCCTTGCTGCCTGACAAAGTAAATGAGGAAGGGGAAAATCAAATAGAATTGCCACTCGACGGCAACTGCCCAATGGACGTTTGTAAACGCACCCCCAATGGCGCTACCGGGCATGTTTGCGAAGAAGAATATAGACTGCAATAAGCCGGAAAAATCAAAACTTGCTGGGTATGCATAGACTCCAATGAAGAGCATGAATAGAAAAAGTGGATACGTTCGTAAAAACCGGTTTCGAATAAACTGCCAATATGAAATGTCGTGACCGTGCGTACCAATGGTAAAAATAAAGCCGCTGAGGACCATAAATAATGCAACCCCAGAATGTCCTTCATAAACAAAGGCAGACAAGAAAAAGTCCGCCTTGGGAAGCATTTCATCGGTATAGGCCAAAACGGGGGGCACCGTAGTTAGGTCATGATAGATGCCAAAAACACCATGGTAAAAAAGCACTAGCAAGGCAGCAAAACCGCGCAAATGATCTAGGGCAGGGACGTATTGAATGTTTTGGCTTTTCAAGAGTCTTGATTCTCCGTGGACCGTCGGTGCCTGCTACGGGACATCGAAAATACACTTATTGTGACTGTTGTGGCGTTTGTGACTATCGACACGAAAATTTTGGTGATTGTTTAAACACAAAAAGAACGAGAGTAAAAGTATACCTTTTACTTTTCCCTAAAGTCATGGCCGGTTTCGCTTTACTGGATTTTGCCGCACTAGAGTATTACCTGTGCAGACCTCTGCAAACTTATAAGCCGATTATCTTGTGTCAGGCAGCGAGGCAGTTTGTATGGCTTTTGCTTGAAGCTCAATTGCAACAAGCGCCTGATTCTTCCAGTCAGTGTTATCTATCATAGCTGATACAGCATGATGTTTTAAGCTAACAAAGCCATGGGTAAGAGCCCAGATCTGCATAGCTGCTGACTGTTGTTCTTTAGTGGAAGCCGTTGGCGGCAGTAAAGTGGTTGTTACTGACGTCAAACCTTTGAAAGCCTCTACGCTTGCCTGCTTTGCTTCTTTGGACGGTAAGTAACTGCCATTTTCTTCACCAAAAATTAATTTGTAATGAGCTTCGTGGGTCTCTGCGAGTTCAAGATAATTCCCCGCAGCAAGCATCACTCGGGCAATGCTGTTGTTAAGTTCGTCGGCAGCGCTGATGGCCTTGTCGTCAATACAGCCGTCAATGTAATTGTCAATGCCACCGCTCATTGCTTGCTCGACTAATTGGAAGCCTTGAATATATAAGGTGTCCAGGATTCCTTGTTTTCCATGGAAGTGGCTGTATATGCCAATCGTTGATACGCCAGCATGCTTTGCAATGGCCCTAACACTAAGCGCGGCGGCGCCGCCAGCGAGGAAAAGGCTAGAGGCGGCATTAAGAATTTTGGCTTTCGGCTCATTCATATCTAAGGTTGCTTTATATAACGCTGTTATATACCATCCATAACACTGTTATATTTCATTATACTTGTTTTTAGCTAGCCCGCCAGAATTTATGCAGTGAACGCGCAGAGGGAGCTCACCATGATCATTTCAAATTTAACTACTGACTATTTAATTGTAGGTAGCGGGGCAGTTGGTATGGCCTTTGCCGACACTTTGCTCACAGAAACTGACGCCAATATCATTATCGTGGATAAACACCATAAACCTGGTGGCCACTGGAATGTCGCTTACCCCTTCGTCACTCTCCACCAGCCCTCTGCGTTTTATGGCGTAAGTTCGCGTGAACTAAGTGGCGGAAAGCTTGATGAGGTGGGTTTAAATAAAGGGCTTAATGAGTTGGCA
>Ga0114998_10001879_pt1 | contig 16210 bp, 9 predicted proteins | sample ArcticOcean_MG_C_5_FD_87044 | JGI IMG/M metagenome (GOLD analysis project Ga0114998, IMG submission 87044) | Marine microbial communities from western Arctic Ocean - ArcticOcean_MG_CB4_138 | ecosystem: Environmental > Aquatic > Marine > Oceanic | place: Arctic Ocean: Canada Basin | collected...
CCCTAAACCCTAAACCCTAAACCCTAAACCCTAAACCCTAAACCCTAAACCCTAAACCCTAAACCCTAAACCCTAAACCCTAAACCCTAAACCCTAAACCCTAAACCCTAAACCCTAAACCACCGGCATTTTTCATTATTCAAGCAGAAACCGTGTGCTTCTTGTTTGTTGGTACTGAGTCGAAGCGTCGCGGCGCGGCGCCGCACTCGTCCCGAGACGCACCGTACTGTCGTCGCAGAGCCACTTGGAAAGCTTTTGGTGAGACCTCGCTCTGTGGGTGACTTTTTACCTGCGGATCCTTTCTCACATCTATGCTGCGATCTGGGGAGGTCATCTCAGCGCTCTGTTATAACCCTCACAGGTATCTGCACACAATGTCAACTGGTAAAAGTAGTGTCGCCAGCGCAGGTAACCGAGTCGCTGGTGGCACTTTGCGCTTTGCGGCAACCGTCGCAGAGCCTTTGTGCTTCACAACTTGTGTGATTTTGGTATCCTTTCGTCCGGTACAGGGCTGTTTCATGTTATTTAATAAGGGGTGACGCGGATTTGACCACTCGCCCCTGCCCCCTTGGTTTATGAAAGTGGATATCGGCGGCGGTGTCGCTGTCCCGAGCTTCCGTGTTCGGAGCGACAGAAAAAGTGAACTAAACACAGACAAGATACCACTAGCGAACGCGTCGTGGACGTCGATGTGCTTGTTCACGTGTTCATACAACATATTCTTATTCTATAAACTTGTTTGCTTATTTCTCTGTTGTTGTGGGTCCATATGTATCGCCGCACATGCGGTTCACTCACGCTCCAGTGACTGAATTCTCAATTTTCTACCTGCTGGACGGAGCCAAAAAATTGGTACGTTTTTATATTTACATTTGCCTGTGTGCGTGCCTGGGGCGGTTAGTTTTGACGACGCGTGCGCTTGTTAGCGGGCTCTTCAGGCACTGCCGCGTTTACGGGAACATCTTGCCACCTGCGGGTACAGATACATCGGTGTGAGTTTAACTGTTCAGGTTCAGGAGGAGGTTGACACGCCCAGAAACGTACCCTTCAGTTGGCAATCCCGCGTCTGTTTGAGGTGTGCGGGTACGCCATCATCGCTTTATTTCCACTACAAAGCTATCTACGCATCTACCGTGACGTTACAAAAAATAGCGACTCTAAAAGGTCGTCGTCATTATCGTTCGCGCCCCGCTTTCCTCCGTCGTCGTACGGTCGCGTATGTTGTTTCCTCGTCTCAGTCGCAACCCCTTTCATCGCGTTTCCAGAAAGAGTCACCAAAACGCACTCTTCGAGTTTTAAAAGTTCCAAGCGACAAACCGACTCGGCTTTTTCTGCTTCCCCGAAATCACCGACACCCGCCGGGCTCGTTTCTTTTCGTCGATTTTTAAAGTCCAGCATCGCCTCAACTAACCCCGTGACATCCAGCTTTTGCTGAACGTCATTCTTTGTCGAATCGCTTGAAAAGTAACGCGAGCGTAACGCTTTTATGCGATTAGCAAATCCCGAAACGTCAGCCTCGCGTCGTCTCGCCGACGCGATTTCAAGCTCGCGCTCGGCTTCGGCAGCGGCGGCCCAAGCCGCTTCCGCATCTGACTCGGCCAATTGCGCCGAAACCGACGCGTTTTCCGCATCCCTCCGCGCGGCATCGGCAGCTTTAAGAGCAGAGGCAAGCGCATCGTCTCGCTGCTGTGTTACTTCCGCGGTCAGCAAACGGTCCGCCTCACAAGAAGACGCGAGCGCGGCGAGCTTCGCAGTGGCGTCATTCGCTTTTGCGCGATCGATATCGGCGCGTTTTTTAGCATCTTCAATTTTCGCGTCAGCGCTTCCGGCGCGTATCTCTGCTTCTCGCGCTTTCACCTCCGCACGTCTCGCGCGCGTCTCAGCCTCCACCGCCCAGGTATCCAACTCCTCTGCCCGAATTTCAGCTGCCGCGGCGCGTTTCAACCCGCTTGCGAGACGCCGTCTGGTTCCCTTGGCAACCGCCGTGGAGGTTTCGTTTGCCAAGCGCTTGATATCCCCGAAATCAACCGCGGCGGTTCGAACACCGTCCCGCGTGTCCGAGGCTAACAAATCCGATTCTTGACGCAGAGCCATCAACGCACGCGACGCGACATCCCTAGTTTCCGTGATGATCAATTCATACGCAGCACGCGTGTCTCGTGCCAGCGCGCGTTCGCTCGCCAGCGTTTCCGTCGCCGCGGCGACTTTCAAATCACACAAGTGCGCCGACTCGAGCGCCTTTTTCTCAACCCTCCGCGCGCGCGCCACCTCGGCGTCACGCGCCACTTCCCGCGATACCAGTTTCAATTCAAAATCATCAGCACGTTGTTTTTCACGTGTTAACGCTTGACGAAGCGCCGCAAGCTCAGTCTTGACAGCCTCCGCCCGCGCGCGAAGCGCTTTATTTTTCTCCAAAAGTTTCTCCTCTGAAACCGTTTTGTCCCCGTTTCGTTTTGCATCGCTCTTATTCTTTTCGTTCGCGCGCTTGTACATCTCGAGTTGTTCCTCCGCGACGCGTCGTTTTACCTCCGCAACGCGTCGGTTCTCATCCGCTTCTAACGCATTCGCCTCCGCAACAGCAGATGCTGCCCTAGCGGCTTTTTCCGTTTTCGTGGCTGATCGTTGTAACGCCAACCTCGCCTCCGCGGCGCCCATCGTGGCGCCTTCCCGCCGAGCGTCAGTCACCGCGCGCCGCACGGTTTCGGAAACGGATGCCATAGCCGCTGCCGTTGCGCCTTTCGCGGATACCAACGCCCGGGGTGGCTCGCCAGCCACGGCGGCGGTGACTAGGGCTGCGACCTCGTGCACAGGAACCGTGGGGACAGTCGGAGCGGGCACGGGATTTTGAACGAAAGCCGCGGGTGGCGGCGCCGCGATGCCCGCGCGTTGCGCCGTGAACTCATCAGGAGGCGGCCCGGTTTGGTGCGCAGCAGGCGTTTCTTGAAGCGTTTCTTGTTGCTTATCTAGAAACGAATCGCGTGACGAGCGTACCATCGATGCTGTTTGTGTCAACCCCAACGAAGGATGCTTCGGTCGTTCAAACGGCGGCGGTTTTCGTTGGAAACGCCCGCGCGAATCGTTTGTAAACGCGTTGTCATCCCCAAACGCATCCGCGTCTGACTGTTTGCTCGTATACTCCAAACCCGCGCACGTCGTGTCATACCTCCCACTCGGCTCGGCATACATATAGGGTGCTGCACGCTCGGGAGGCTGAAACACCGGGGTGTGTGTCGTCGTGTTTGCCGCCGCCGCGTGCGCCGGGACGCTGAAAACGTCTTGGCCAAATTGGGTGTCGTCGTTTTCGTCACATCCGAGTCCCCTTTCTTCGCGAGCCACCGCGCGCTGCGCCTTGAGATGCGACATCGTGTCGCCCGGTAGGTCCGGCATACCAGCCGACGTGTTATGCGGTTTCATTCCTGCATGCGTCTCACTAGTGCGCGGCCGGATGGTTTGGTTCTCGCTGAGACCCAACGCTGCGCCGGTTCTGCATTCACCACCGGAAGACGATGGTCGCCGAATGACGCTCATCACGCGTCCGCCCGTCGAATTTCACAGAACCGACCCCGCGCGTTCCAGTGCGCTCCCGTGACGTTACGCCAATACACGCCCTTGCCTCCTCCCTCCGGACGGTCTCGTCGCGCGCGTGAAGTGTGGCGGACGGTCATGTCGCTTCCAAGAAAACGTGCGTTTCGGGTGCCGTCTCTTACCCCCACTGAATGACCAGTATTAGACTGTCGAAATCAGTCAAAAATGGATTTCGATTTTCGTCCGAGGCACTTTCGACCGCGCCGCTGTCAGGTGCCTTCCATGGAGTGCCTGCGCGTGTGTGCTCCACCGGGCCCATCGTTCGCCGTTCCCACCACGCGCCGGGCACCTACTCGTGCCGTCAAATCTCGCGCGATGCCCTCGGTGTCGGCGTCCGGTGCGGAGGCGTCGACAACCCCCACGAAAAAACGAAAGATGCTCGCGCTTCACGGCAGGGGCGGTAACGCGGCAGGTTTCGCGCGGTACATGGCACCCCTCGTCGAAGCCACCGCAGAGACTTGGGAGTGGGAATTCGTGGAGGGACCACACAGCACAGGTGGTGACGGTCGTGCGTGGTGGAACCTGCCTCCTGGAGTACGAACCTTCGAAGCTAGCGAACTTGATGGCATTCAAGATTCGTTCAAGCTTCTTGACACTTGTTACCCGTTCGACGGCCTCGTGGGATTCAGCCAAGGCGCGATGCTAGCCGCGGTGGCGTGCGGCCGCGGAATAAAGGGAGGACACCGCCCTTCGGTGGCAATTATTGTAGGGGCGGCTTGGCCCACCGCGCACGGCGATGATGTGCGTAAGCTGATGCGCGTCGAGCTCGCGGCGGCGGAGGCTGACGGCGAGATGCGAAACGCCGTTCCCGAAGCGTTAGCGGAAGTAGTACCGCCCAGTGACCCGCTCGTGCGGTCGCTGCACGTGGTTGGAAAACAGGACACGACGAACCCCCCCGCGCAAGCCATGAAGGTTGCCGAGGCGTTTTCCTGTGCTGAACTGCTGGAACACCCGGGGGGGCACGTCGTGCCTATGGACGAAAAGGCGATGAGGGCGTATTTGAAGGCGATGAGGTGACGATAGTGTTGTGACGGAATTTCGAGCGAGAGCAGAGAATTAAAAAGTACGTACGTACGCACGTAGCATTTACAAGCGTTTGCGCGTGGTGAGAAACACCTTCGCATCCCGAAATCCCACACCGACACCGACACTCACGCTGGAGTGGTGGAATTCCTCCGGTTCTTCGTGGCGTGGGGAGGGTTCTTGTACGTTTCCTCGGGTTCTTTTTGCGTTTCCCAAATTTCGCGACCCGTCAAACCGGGCGCCGCGTTTGGACCGGAACCGGCGGTTCCGGCCGGAAATATTCCCCCACCTAAGCCGTGTGATTTACGCAATGGTCCGCACGGCGCGCGGTTCGGCCAACCGAACGCACCGGGCGCGGCCAAGGACATCGTGGGGTGAAAGAAAGGCACGTGTTGCATTTCCCAAATCCCAAGACTGTCTGACCATATCGGCGCCGCGCCGTTGCCGAAAAAAGCCGCACCCGGAACGCGAACGGTGGCGCCGGTCGCCGGCGGCGCGTTCGCATCCGCGGTTTCCAAAACCGGCGCCCCGCCGGTTTGCCTCGCCGCCTCTGCCATCGCGCTTGCAAAGTTGGCGAACGGTCCCCACATCATAACGTGGTGGTTCTGCGCCGCCACCGCGTGTGCATTCGCAGGTGCGGCGGGCACACCCGCTAAGCCGCCCAGCGCCGCGGTGACGCAGTCGACGAAAGGCGGGGGCGCGGACGGCTGCGCCGCCGTCGCGACGGGCGGCGCCACTGACGATTTCGTGTTCGTTCCCGAAACGCGCGCGACGCTTTGTTTCAGCCCTTTCCTTGGAACCGCAGAGGTAACAAGACCAGCCTGTGTGGTTCGCAAGGGCGCGTGCGCAATCACGGGGGCGGTTTCCTTTGCGCACGCCCGCGCGACGGCGCCGTCTCCCATGTCAGGCGCGGGTACGCCTTCTTTCCGTGCCGCAGCTGTAACGTCTTCGCGCAGGGTTTTGTTTTGCTCCGCGAGTCCACGCATGCGCTCAAACACCGTGGTCATTTCCAGTCGCAACTCCGCATTACTGGCTTCCAAAAAAACAACCTTGCCGTTCAAATCGTGGTACTGTTCGTGTTTCTTGCGAATCGTCTGTCGCGCGCTTTCCCGGTTCGCCTGTACCCTGCGTCGTCGCTTCGCCTCGCGCTCCTCGTCGGTCGTCCTGACCTTGTTTGGCCCGCGGCCGCGTTTTTTGTGTCTAGTCTCGCCCACGTCACTCAACTCGTCGTCGGAATCGCGTTCCGAAACGTCGTCGGAACGGGTGGTGGGTTGTTTCAAGGATTTCGTCGCCGTCTTCTTCTTAACAGCGGCGCCGTTTTCCTTGGTGGTGACTTGAGTTGGTTTTCCTCCGCCGCGCGTCGCGTTTGCGTTTGGTTTGGTTTTCCGTCCGCACGCTGTCGCGCGTCGCTTTTCCAGCTGCACCCCCGCGTCCGCGAGCTGAAGCAAACAAGTGAACCCCGGTGAGTCGGGATTGACGCTGGTTTGCCGAGCTCGCTGACTCGCTGCGATAAAATCAAACGGTTGGGGATTGGGGTTCATCAAAGCGGCTTTGCCGACGACGACATTTACCCGGGGCGCCCGTTTACCGTCGGCGCCGCGCGCCTTTTGACACCCCCAGGTCAAAGATTCCAAAGGAAAAGAGGATGTTGTTTCCTTTTCAGTCGAAACGTCCAAATTCGGTGATCGCACATCTTGAATGCGTTCCACCGAAGGCATCACGCGCCCGCCGCGGGGGTGATCAGGGAAGCGCCTTTTCGTGCGAAGTCTGTGATGAAATCGCAATACGGGAGGGGGGGCACGAGGATGGGCGTGGGAAGGGCTCGGTTGGCGAACGAAATTTAACAACATCAATGCGCGGGGCGGGAAATGCGCATTCGGTTTGGCGATTCTCGCAATGCGACGCGGGTTTGAGGAAATTAACGAACGCGACGCGGTGCCAGGCATTCGTGCGATACGCAAAAGTAGAAACGCGCCGCCGCGCGTCTCGGCGCGGATGCTGTCATGCGCCCCCAAGCGCATGAGTGGCTTCAAAAGGAAAAGTGCGTGCCACTTGGACAAAAAAAACCCGTTCAACAGAAGTGCAGGTTGCGGGCACGTACCGATCGGTTGTGACGCGAGGGTCGTCCGGAACGAGCTAGAATCGATGAACAGGTGTTGCCACGAGGTTCGAGGGCGAGCAACGTTGTCCCTTGCGTTCGCGTCAATGGCAATGGGACTCCCGCGGCCCGGCGTCAACTTCGAAATCAAAGAGAAAAAGTGGTAAAATATCTGGAACTGCTGCAGCAGCTGGAAAATGAAAATGCCAGGTGGCGACGAGAAATTCGAGTAGCCTACCCCGCGTGCTTGCGCGCGCGCGTTTCGCAAGGTCGCGGCGCTTTCGTGCTTTTTTTGAATGCGACATGGAAGAGACACGAAACGGAGCGTTTGCGTTTATGCAATCACACTGGTTTCAACAGTGAGAGGGGGGTTTTATTTACATGTATCACGTAGCGCGTCTTTTGTGGTCCCGCCCACTCACTCTTCGCGTGCGTATTCCTACCCATAAACGTTAGCCAAGCAGCGAAACGTTCTGGACAATAACGTTTATGGGTAACTTTGTCTTTGCGCGCGGTGTTCTTGCTTTGGTCTTTTCCTTCGTCGCCCGTCTTCTCGTTCAAATCAGCCCAGCTTGGTCATCCTCCCCACGGAGACCGCGCCGGTTTCGGCAAGCAACGCAGTGGTCAGTTGTGGTTGGGTTTCGCCCAACATTTTGCCCGGGGACTTGGGGCACTTCGCGACGCCCAAATCGGGTAACTCTTTGAGTAACGTCTCGGCCTCGGCGTCCTCGATGGCTTTTTCCATCGGAGCGGTTTCGGCGCTGAGAATCACCATTTCAGAACCGTCGTCACTTAGTTCGATTGAGTTGCACCAGTTCGCGTAGCCGTCGAACGCGTTGGAGACATCTATTTTTGGAGACATCCACTTGTAAGCGTCGTTGCGCCACGCGCGGCCTCCGTCGGCGGATTCGGCCTCTCCCGCGAAGTGTCCAATGTTCGCGGCGATGACGGTGGTCGGTGAGGACGGGTCAATGAACAGCCACGCGTTCGGCGCACAGCCCTGTTGAAAAGACGCTACGAACTGTAGAGGGGTATCGTCCTCGACGCCCTCGACGTCAATGCCCAGGAGTTCGCCTCGCCATAAACCGGGCAGGTCGTCTGGCCACGTCGCGGAGTGATCGTCACCGGAGCGCTTTGCGATAGCCGCGCCATCCGCTTTGAGCGCTGCCATGTCAAGTTTGGCGCCGTCGTTCGCGAAGTCGGCTGGCGTAGGAGTTCCGGGACAGTCCTTGATTGACGCCACGTTGTTCTTGACGAGGATGTACACCGTGTTTTTATCGCTTTCATCGCAAACGACGGTTAAGCATCGGTCCGTGGACATGATTTTTCCTATGGGGGTGCCCATAGACACCGTTGCCTTGGTGAACACGGCGGCGCTGCCGTCTTCGCGAGTCTCGACCTCTCCAAGCGTGTGGACCGACGCGGATTCGATCTCGGAAGGTTCGACACTGCTGAAGAGATAAAACAGGTGCTCCTGGACGTCGGCGTGAGAGAACATCATGCCAGTCTTCCCCTGGAGCATGGCGTACTCCGGGCCAGCAGACTTGACAACGGAGGTAAGCCACAGGCCGGGGGGGAAAGCGGCAGGCCACTCCGCGGCGGCGGTATCCGCGTCCGGTGCCACAACGGTAGCAGCGGTATCCACGTCCGGTGCCACAACGGCGGCGGCGGTATCCGCGTCTGGTGCCACAACGGCAGCAGCGGTATCCGCGTCCGATGCCACAACGGCGGCGGCGGTATCTGCGTCCGGTGCCACAACGTCTTGAGTGAGGACTCGGACACGCGCCTCGGAGGAGACGAAAGAGCAGGAGAGGAGACAACCGAGCAGCAGCGCGGCAGTCACGTGAGGGTATCGGGAACGGAGAGACATCGCGATCGAGGATGACATGGAGTATGCGTGGTGATGCTTTGGAACGCAACACGAAAGATGCGTCACGTGCGGTCGGGTGCCGGCGCGTGGTTGGTGTGAGGACTTAGCCTGGTTGCTTTCTTGGAAACAGAGGAAATCAAAAACGAATCTTTTTTTTAGCGGATCTTTTTCGTTTCCAAGACTGCTTGTGACGAGAGCGCGTACAAGTATACGAAAGATACCTTCTTCTTTAGCTCGCTTGCATGCATTAATAATGAACGTCGCGTGACGCTCTGTTGTCTTCAAATTGCTAAAAACGCGTCTTCCGGACTTCAAAGCCCTTCCGACGCGCTCTTGTCATGGCGCGCGGATCAAAATCCGCGCTCTCGTCTCCCGTCCGAAGCGACGCCGCGCTTCTCCACCCCCCACCCGCGTCGGAACCCTTGATCTTCGACGTCACCAACCCAATCACGCATTATTTTGCGTCTGCCGGTCCGTCCGACACCGACACCGACAAAGAACGCGTGTGTATATCGTATATTTTCAAAAGCAACGAGTGGCACTCGTGAGTCACTCGTCTCGGGAGTGGCGCGCGTCGCCTCGTCAATGGGTGAGCCGTCGCAGCGCTCCTTCGTTTCCCGGCGTCGACGCTACGAGCGCGAGTTGTTCCCGGAACGACGCTTGGACCCCCGCGATACCGAAACACCCACCACCCGCGTTGTGCCCCGGTTGATTAGGGTCCTTCACCGTGAGCCCGCCGAGGCCCGCGATGGGCGGGCCGTGGCTCGACACGCGCGGCGCGGGGACGACGCCCCACTCGGCGCCGCGCTCGCCCGACGCCGCCGCCGCAGCCGCCGCTTTCTTCGCCGCCTTGCCCGTGGGCTTCAGTGGGTGCGACACCACCTGGGATTTCGTCAAATCCACGTGCATTCCGTAAAACTCGAGGAAGTATAAAAGAGACGAGCCGAGAACGCGCGCGTCGGTGTCGGGACCGGTCTCGTCACACGCTTTTGTAATTCCAGAACCACCAACCCTTTTTGCGGCGTCTTCAAACGCCTTGCGCTGCAGCGCGTGCAGCGCCAGGAGCGCCAGGGAGTACGACCCGATGCCCCCCTTGTACACGCCGCGCAAGCCTTTCTTCGCGAGCCAGGTCTTTTGCACGCACAGCACCGAAGCGAGGGCGGGGTACTCCGTTTCGGCTTGGCGAAGGAACTTCACGGTTGCCGCGCCTTTGTGCGCGCGGTCCTTGATTGAGATGTGCACCTCCAGCGGCGTGCCTTGGAGTTCCGGGACGTCCATGGCGGGAACGCCTTTCCCCGTGGCGCCTGGAGGCGGCGGGCCGGGGGGTAGCGGCGGCGCGCCAGCCCCGTCCCCTACACCACCGCCGCCGCTTTGCGTGAAATACGCGGCGCGCGTGGTGACGAAAATAAGCGGCCGAAGCGCGCTCGGCATCACAGTGACGTCGCCAACCCACTTGTTCAGGCGCAGCGCCGCCGCCAGCGAAGACAGCGCGTCCAGCTTGGTCTGCGGCGTCGAGGACACGGCGTCCGGGAGGGACAGCGCGACGTCGACGTTTGAGGCCCCCGGCACCCAGGAGTTCGTGGGGAAGGACCCGAAAACTTCCGTTGACGCGTTTGGAAACAACGAACGCGCGCTTCCGTGAATGGCGCGAATCAAGTTTTCCACGGCGGTTCGCTCCGCGGCTAACGCGCTGGCTTTCTCGGAATCGACGGCGGCGTACGCGGGGGTGTCCAGCATTTCCTTACCCAGAGAAATTTCAAGCGCCAGACGCGCGGCGGTGCCAAGCGAGCCAAGCGTTGGCCATTCCGCACCGAAAACGAGTTTCGGTAACTGCGCTTCAGGCGCGGGCGCTCTGGGCGGCGCGGGGGGCGCCGCGAACGGCCTCGTTTGGAACCGAGACGCGCCCGGAAGCGTCAACGGCGGCGATGACGGCGGCGAGGGCGAGAACGACCGGCTGGAGAGGTCGTTTCCAGCGCCGTTGCGTCCGTTGACACCGGTCGTGCCAGGCTTGGGAACCTGGGAAACGCCGTGTACAGGGCGTTCGGTTCCGGATTTTCCCTTCTTCGCGTTTTGGGTTTGGTCGCCAGGTCTCTTTGCCGCGGTTTCAGGTTTCGCGACGGCCGGCGTCGGCGACGCCGCGCGCACCACAAGCGCGGCATCCATCTCCGCCTTCAAGTCAACCTTGGGGGGCGGGGTGTTCACCGCCCATCCCGACCAGGAAGGGCCGGCTTGCGCGGATGAGACGTGAGCCGGAATGGGTTCCGACGACGCGGCGGGGCGCGGAGGTGCTTTTTTCGCCGTCCGCACGACGGGCATCGCCGGCGCCAGTTCCAGACGCGACAGCTGCGCCGGCGTCTTCGGTTTACTCGAACTGCGTTTCTTGGCATCCCTGCTGCCATCCGAATCCCACCCGTCCAAAGTCACGGTGACGTGCGGCGCGGTTTCGGCGTCCAACCTCGCCTCCACCAACGAACGCCACCCCTCCGTCGACGCGCCGCCGTTGCCGTTACTCGCGTCCCCGCTCACCACACACGCCCACGGCCCCGAGGGCTTGGAGTTGGTGTTGAGTGGCGCGGGCGAGGATGTGCGGCACGGAGCGGTATCAGGAACGGAAACGTGGGTAGATTTTGCGCGAGTCTCCGCAACCGCGGTCTCCGCCGCGCGCTTCTCCGCGGCGGCGGCGCGAGCCTTGGCGCGCGTCTCCTCCGCGGCCGCCGCCTGCTCCGCTTCTTTCGCGTCCACCACTCTTCGCGCCGCCGCTTCAGCTGCCGCCTCTTCCCCTGCGATTTGAGCCGCCTCTGACGGGGTCAACTCCGACGAACTCTTTTGTCCCACCAGAATCGCGGCCCAGCCTTTTTGTGCCTTTGGCGGGGTTCCGCCTTCGGACGACACGAGGGAACCGTTTTCGCTGGACGCGACGCTCCTTGTTTTTCCCCTTCCCTTGCCTGATGACTCACCATCACTGGACGTGGTTCGCGAAGCAACCTCCGTGAGCACGGAGTTGCCATCCGTGGAGGCCCGCCGCGACCGTCCGCCCCCGGGGTGCGTTTTCGAAGCTTTCGCCTTCGCCGCGTTTTTCCGACCGCTCACTGTTTCCCACCCGACGTGGTCTTCGTGCGAAATCTCATCGTGTCCGGTTGTGGCGACAGAAATCGGAGAGTGCGTCGTCGCATCAATTGCGGCGTCAATATCGTCCTTGCCAGCCAACAAACGCACCAGGGCGACGGTTTCGTTCGGCTCGAGGAGGTTTTTACCACCGTCGAGCCGCGCGCCGATCGCCCGCGACGCGTGCCACGCCGCCGTCGCGGCGGGGGAGAGTTTACGCTCACCGCGTATCAAACGAGCCTTGACACGCGCGGGAAGCGTGATTTTCGTTTGCTCCCCAGCCAGGGTACTCCACGCGCTTTTCGCGGGTACCGTGGTGGGGGGTTCAACCAGCTCGCCCGCGGAAATCTGCCCGATGAAAGAAAATACAGTCAGCGTGAGTTTTCGGGAAATGACGACTACGAAGCGCATGCAAGAATCCTCACGGTTGGATTTTGGGACTTATCCTTCGAAACAGTTTGTTCGGACCTCGAAAAGGGCCGCGCGATGGATGGGAAGGGTGGATCGAGTTCGATCCAGGGGGGCGTTTGTGTCTAACGTACCGCTTCGTACACCCCCGATATCACGCGTTCGACGTTGTCGTACAAAAACAACGGGGTTCCAGGCACCACGCGCTTGACCACGGGCCACTGCGAGGCGGGCAAACTCAACGTGCCGTCGGCGGATCTGATGGACCGAGGAAAGAAAAAAAAGGGCGAGGTCAGAATGGAACAAAGTGTCGAAGTCCGATCGACATGACGTCGGGACGATCGCGCATCCACGGCAAATCGTGTGTGTGTGTCGTATCCGCGTCTAACCGGCGTAACCGCACGCGTCGGTGCCCAGTGCCGCCGACTCAGCGCTACGTGCGCAAAGAGACGTCGTCATCGGGTCACCCAATCGCGAACCTGCTGCGCCTGCCTGCCGGGCTCCGAACCGCGACGTACCTGGATGACATAACAACGCCAAACATCGTATCGTCAACGTAAACGCTGGTGGACAGGACTGATGAGCCTCCCGAGCGCGTTTCAATCGCGTCGAGAAGCTCGACAGCAGTCATAGGGCCCGACATCCGGAGATGTCGCGACACCGATGATTCGCGTTGGACCGCCGCTGCGCTTCCTTCCGGATTTTTTACGCGACTCCGACCCTCCGGAAAACGCTCCACCCACCGCGCTGCTCTCGTCCCGAGAAACCCGGCGCGAACCGATTTAGTCTACCTCCCAGGTAGGACTTCTCCACGCCGCCGGTGCGGTCGCGCGCCTCTCGCAAGTGCAACACAGGACGGAACACGACCTAGGCATGTTCTCTTGACGAGGCTCGTTTTATCGGCACTTCGGATTGGAACTTTTAGATCATTCCAGAATCTGCTTGTGGAGATTGCAACGCGTGGGTTCGTGCGTCAAAGCCCCGGTCAAAAGTCGCGATGAAGACAGGCGCGGTGACCGTGGATGCGTCGTTCCGATCGGAAGACTTGCATCAAAGTCGAGGTTATTTGATACGCAAGTCAAGACACGAGATGCACGCAACTTTTTCCTCTTTGACCGCACAAGCGCGTTTCATTGCCATCTACTACGTCTACCTTCTCTCCACGAACGCCCCTGGCGGGTTCCCAAGCGTATCCCCCAACAAGTCGAAGTGCCCTCTACACGCGTGCAGCGCGTGCCCTGCCGCGGCGCCTTGTGCGGCGACTACTTTCTGCAGCGCCACCCCCAAAGTGGTGGCGAGTTCCGTGTGCCACCACAACAGCTCGCGCTCCACGCGCTCCACGCAGGTTTCGTACCGCGCCATGGCTTTCGTTCTTTCTATTCGCAAATCAGACGCGGCGAGTTCCACTTTCTGTTTCTCCTCTCGTTTCGGGCCTGGTTCGGGAACCCCAAAAGTGACGATCCGCGCGTCAAGCCGAGTGATTTGACGACACAGCTTGTTGTACCCCTCCGCCAAATCCTTGCGCGTCTCGCACGCCCCGACGCACGCGGCGCACAGCGCGGCAGCGGACTCCAGGGGTTCCACGAAGCAGTGCATAATGACGTCTACGGCTTGCCGGGGAGGACCCGCGGTGGTGACGAACAGCGCCGCCGCGTCTGTCCACTGGATTCGTGTTTGTGTGTTGTGTGTTTCGTCTGCAGTATCGCCCGACGACCCCGCTTCCTTTTCCTCCGACCCAAATCGCAGTTCCGAAAACGCCAAACAAGCGCGCGCCTCCGTTGATTCCAAATCGCTCACCACCGCGGCGAATTGCATCATCACCGTCCCTAACAACGTGTCATGCTTCACCAAAGCCGAGGTCGCCAACAGAAGCTTATCCACCCGCGCCTTGAGCTTCGCGACGTACTCGGCGACCTCCAGGAAGTGCGCGGATTCGGAAATGCCATCCGCGGGCGCGTGCGCGGTCGCCGCGTTTGCGTCAAACCCCGCGCCGTTCGCGGCGGGGTTTCCGGAAGGCGACCCGGGGTGCGACCCGGATTGTCGCGCCGCCAGCCCTGTGAGGTGAGCAGGCACGGACGGCGGCTGGCCGTGAATAACCATGGGCGCGGGCGGTACGCGATCGGCGGTGTTTGGAGACCCTCCGCGCATCTCGCCGACGCCGCCGACGCCGCCTCGCGCTTTCGAAGCCGCCGCCGCCGCCGCGCCTTGCGCCGCGGCGGCTCCCGCGGCGGCGCCTGCGAGCAAATTAGCCGCGGTTCCGGTGTCGTCCAGACGCACGGTGTTGTGGAACCAGTCGCTCACGCCCTTCAGCGCGTCGCTCGTGACCCCCCGTTCGTACCAAGGCACGCGTTCGCTCCACCCGCGCTTGTCCGTCTCCTCCAGGAAGATCTGCACGTGTTTCGACGCGCGCATCACGGGGTGCGCGGCGACCCTGGCGATGAACAGCGCTAGGTGTGTCTGCCGCTTGTCAATCGCGGCGCTGTGCGGGTCGTCGTTGGGCATTAGGGTTTTTACCGGAGGCGCGGGGACTATTATGCCGTCCATGGACGCGCGAAGCATCCGCCACAGCCATTCGAAATCGGAGTACCGCCGCGTGACGCACCCGCTCCCGCTCGCGTACTGCGGCAACGTGGTCCAGTAACTCACTTTGTACTCCACGTGCTTTGAAAGCCCGTCCCCCACCCGGTGGGGGTCGGAAACCTCCACGTGAAGCGTCCCGGTGGGCTCGTCGTACCCGGCGGGGGCGGTGACCACGACGGTGGGGGGATCGGGCCGCGGCCCGACTTCCAGGGACACAGATTTCGGCGTCTTCCCAGAAGACGGCGTCGCGGGAGGGGACGCCGGGGTATCCATCACGGAAACGTGTCCCCGGGGTGAACCGGCACGGTGGGTGGTCCGCGAAACGCGCGTCTCGGGTGGAAAACGCGCGTCGAGTCGTGGCGTGGTGTACGCGTTGTGATGTTGAGAGGGGAGCTTTGGTTTGAAAGAATTGCTGGTGCAAAAGAATTGGGCCCGAGTTCGTCCCTGGCGGCAGTGTAGACAAAGGTTTTGTTGTATCCAAGGGATTTTTCTTCTAAAAAAAGACAGGAAGGGAGGAAGGTTTCGGTTTTTCGTTTGACAATTTAATCTACCGCGGAAAACACCCGCGACTTGGTGGTCGGGAAGTGCTGTTTGGTCTTAGCGGGGTTCACCGCATCCTCACCAGCCACCTCCGCGAACACCGTGGCTTCCTTCTCCCACTCCACCCAGGCCACCTTGTCGCGGTCGAAGAAGTACCGGTCGGACTTCTTCGTGATTCTGTGAAGGGAAGGGGGCGGTTAGCAAGCAGATTTTTTGGGAATTGGGAACGAATCCCGGGGACGGCTAGGACGGGCCAACACGGCCACGAAGGGTGAGTCACGCGCACGTACTTGTCTTCCTTGTTCACGGTTTCAACCCACGTGCGCATGTCGCGCGTCGTGCCGCTGCCGCGAGACATCTTTCGAGATTGTCTTCGGTGCGAGGTGATGTGACAAGGCCTAAGTCGCGATTTCCCTTTTCGGGAGTTGGTTTTTGATGAGAAGGAGGTCCCGAACCCAGGAATGCCATTTTGAAAAGCACCGCGTGCCCACGATGCCGTACGGGCCCATGGGTCCGCCCGTGGCGCGTGCGCGCCCCGTGCGCGCGCACGTCGCCGCTTCAGAACACGCGCGCTCGCTGGAACGCGGCCGCGCCGCCGCTGCGTTCGAGGAGCGCCACGTCTGTTCCGAGGGTGACCAATCACGGCATGCGTTTCGAAAGCCCCCTCCGTGGGCGGAGGACCCGCAGCCTTCTGCTTCCAGAAAAGCCAGCCATGCCGGTGTTGAGAAACCCGCATTGACACACGCGCAGCTCGACGCCGCGCTCGCGGTGGCGGATGCCCTGCGTGCGGACGGTTTGAGTCTCGATGCGGAGAAAGTGTTGCGCACGGTTTTAGCGGTGGATCCAATCAACGCGCGCGCCACCAACGCGTTGGCCGCGACGCTGGGAAATATTGGACTCGGGGATGTGGATGGGGAAGCGCGACACACTGGCGGTCGGGGTAAGGCACCCGCGCGACCGGACGAACTCGGCGCGTACGGCTTACCCAAGCCGAAAGTGGA
>Ga0114998_10001892_pt1 | contig 16111 bp, 10 predicted proteins | sample ArcticOcean_MG_C_5_FD_87044 | JGI IMG/M metagenome (GOLD analysis project Ga0114998, IMG submission 87044) | Marine microbial communities from western Arctic Ocean - ArcticOcean_MG_CB4_138 | ecosystem: Environmental > Aquatic > Marine > Oceanic | place: Arctic Ocean: Canada Basin | collected...
TTATTAACACTACCGTTCTTAATCCTACTCCAACTCCTATCAATGCTATATAACCCTTCTAATGTCGTTTGACTCCCGGCTCCCTTCGATCCATTCCTTACGTAGCCCGTACTCCTCTCCGTTCCGAGCGATATGTCCTTCATTATCTTCTTCGTCAATTGACTCACTCCATCATCTTCTTTCGCTTTCGCACTCGATCGATAGCGCGTTCTTCGACTGCTTGGGCGAGTTCGTTCGCGAGAACGTAACAACGAGCTCGATCGTGCCGTCAATGTTCGCATTGTTTTTAGTGACGATGAGTATTTTATGATCCACTAAACGCGCGCGCATCACGCGTCTTTCTTTTAGATCTATTTTTGAGTTTAGGGTTTCTGTTTAGGGGTTTAAAATGAATAGACAGACAAACAAACAGATATTAAGACCTATCCGCAGATGGAACGAGAGAACTCATAGAGCGTACTGTTATTAAAGTGATTGAAGATACAGAGCTAGCTCGGGGTGTTTAACGTGCAATTCGTACGCGAAAAGCTCTCGACACCGTGCACGGCGAGCAGAAACAAAGAAACAAAGAAATCTCAAATCATCGTCAAGTTAAAGCACAGCAGAACTTCGATATTTTTAGTAGTAGAGAGATAGAGAGATAGCGCTTTAAAAACTTCAAACAGAGACAGAACAAAAGTGAAAATCGAAGCCGGTAAAGCGTGTCGCGGAGCAGCAGCTATCGGCGGTGGCATCAGCGAGCGCTGCAGCTTTTCGTTCGTTAAAGGTACGACAGACCGGCAGCGAAGTGAAAACAAACTCGAGAATGGTTTCGATTCCTCATCCACGAAAGTTCGGTGCAGCAGAAGATGTCGTTACTGATGGTACGACTAAAACGAGCGCCGTTACAGTCAGCGCAGTCAGTAGTCATAACAGCAGTACTAATAATAACAATAACAAGCGAGAGAAGGAGCAGAGTGTGAACCTGATGAACAAGTGGCCGTCCGAAAACGCGCATACGGCGCTCAGGTTGTTAGTAGAGACGAGATTGGCTACTCGTTTGTTCCGAGCGGGTAAGAAAACTGACCGCGAAGACGCGGCGGCGGATGACGATGTCGAGCCAGGGAAAGAGAACACGTGCGGTGATGGTGAAGACGATGGAGGAAGTGATTTAGTGTTCGTGAACGAATTGAAAAGTAAATATAAAGGTATTCAAGTCGAGGGATTAAGAGCGCCGATGGATTGTTTAATGCGCACGTGTTTAATACATTGCTCGGCGAGAGAGGCGAAGCTCGAGGAGAAAGATGTAGAGAGTTTTCCTCGAGCTTTGAAAAGAACGACAACGACGAGGAAGAAATCTGTGCACGAAGGCGGTGATGAGTATGGTGATGGTGATGGTGATCATGAGAAGGCAACAACAAAATTGTCATCGGCAGATGACGATGAAAATGGAATGGTTTTATTAGAAGATACAGATAAAGATAAAGAAAATGATTGTGACAACGACGAGGACGACGACGGATTTAAGATTAGGAGTAAAACCGCCAAAGTAGGTTTGGAAATCGTGAAGAGGTGTTTAGATATGGACGAGCAAAGTCATCATTCGTCGCAAGCGAGACACTTCGTCGTTCGCATGTTGCTCCCAACTGGACAATGTGGACAGTGCATTGGGAAAGGGGGGGCGAACATAAAAAGATTGAGAGAAAAAGCGCCAAGGTGCGAGGTGAAAATTCACGACGTTGGACAAATTCCACCATGCGCGACTCCAGAGGATCGAGTTTTGGAAATGATCGGCGCCAGAGAAGATATCGAAATCGTCGCTGCGGAACTTTTTGAGACGTTGTCGTACTTTCATTTCGACAAATCTGTTTTACCGTATTTTGAATCCTTAGCCGTATGTAATCGTTCGCCGCAAGATATTAGCGATGCCTTGGAACAGTACGGGCGAAGGAGCATATACAGCAGCAACACTTCTCCGCTAATGATGAATAACATGTCCGGCAACGTAGGTGGCATACCGTATCAATTTTATCATCAACAACAACAACAGTACCAACCGCAACCGCAAATGGTCATGCCAACGATGGTTTCCGCTGGCATAGTCATGCCAATGCCGGCGACGAATGCACCGCCTTTGTATAATCCGATGATGATGCCTGTCGTCGCGGCCATGAACGGATTTGGTGGTAATGGAATTATGCACGCCCAAGTAACGGCAGATCTCGTCCAAGGTCAACACGTTGCAGCTACAGCGATGGGTCACGTAATGTCACAGCAACCAGTATCTATGCGATATAACCCGGTAGCGATCGGTCCTTCACAAGCACTAATGGGCGGTTTTCCAATTATGCCTCACGCCGCTGTTTGGGAAAACTCGAATTGGAGTTCGTTTGGTGGTTTAGATATTCCAGATATCGTACAAACGACGACGCCTAGTGGAGCTACGATCCCTGTTATACCAGCGCAAATGCTCGCGCATAGCAGGGAAGACGTACAACAGAGAGCTAATGACGGAGTAGGGAAGAATCCGTACTCTCAGTTCTTTACGTCAAACAACGATAGGTTACACGTTCACGACGACGACGGTAACGTTGCGGTTCCAAACCCTGATCCGTTGAATATTATCAGTTTTCTTCCAGGTGACGATTTATACGATTTCGAACAAGATGCTAACGGTTTTGCACAACCCATACCGAACGTTCACGAAGAGCAAGACGAATTCACTGAGATGGCTAAAATTTCCGTTCCAAAGAAGAACTTGGGAATCGTATTAGGAGAAGATTCGGCAAACACGAAAGTAGTTGCAAGAATGTCAAACACGTATATCTCCGTCGCCGTAGACCCAAATCCAGAATCGGAAGATGTAACGATTTGTATGCTCGGGAAAACTGAGGAAGACATTGAGAACGCGAAGGATGCGCTCGAAGCGCTCAGTTTAGGCGCGGAAAGCCATCACCATTATTTTTAAACAAACATTAAACACACATTAAAGTCAACTAAAAGTCAAAAGCTCAGTCATTTAAAGCAGTTCAAGTTGTAAAATTATATAATAATTACGAAGTAAATATATATACCATTACCGTCGCAGGTTCCGGTGTACCTTATTATACATAAAAGCGCGTCCACAAACAGTGGGCTATGCAAAACTAAAATGTTAAACTCCGTTAGAACAGTAGGTCTGGATGCGAAAGGTATTCGTCGTTCTCGATTTTTCGCGTCGCTCGTTTCCATATTTTATCGCCTGTTCTAACGGAGTGTCTGCTTTCTCTTGGTTGCCTACTACTCCTTCTTGCCTAGTTGTGGTAGTATAAGGAATAAGCGCGCTAATTTTTCACGTCCATTAATTCTATATCGAACAGCAAAGTTTTATCAATCATGCCTTGATTTTCTAAAACAAACCCGAGCGCTCTTTCGCCAGAGAAATTGTTCGGTTGCGGTTTCATCTTCTTCCAACTTCTATTCTCTGGATACGCTAAACCAGAGTTCGGTGGAACGATTATCCTCCGAATACTTCCGACGGTCATGCCCATTATAACCTCGCGAAACGCCGGTAACACGTCTTCGTCGTCAGCTCGGAATCGAAAGAACGCCTTATCTTCCTCGAACGCTCCTCCTTTCGGCCCATTCCTGGCCTCAAACGGTCTCCCGTAATACCCTAGCGTATACCCATCCCAATCAATCACGGCAATCTTGCTCGAATCCTTATAGACCAGGCCATCTTTTTGCCCCTCTCTGACTACTTTATACTGTATCCCACTCCTCGTTTTAACGAAATCGGAGTACAAAACCTCCGATTTCCCATAATCCTTCCCTTTAATGCCTTCCATGTACGTCTGTTTCCCATATAACTCGTCCTTACTCTCAACTCCTTCTTCGTACGCCGCATACGCCGCATACGGTCGCATTGACGGCGCACTCATCACTAACGCAGATACCGCACTGAGCAATACACAGTTCCTCCTCGTCATCGTATTCGTCGTCGCATCATCGCCCGAACTTACGGCTGCTATTTTCCAGCACGACGATTGCTTGCCCCGCACTTGATTCGTTTTCCTACCACTGCTTCGCAAAGAAATCACCGAAGAAGTTCGCGACGATGACGAGTAACTGAAAGGAGAAGAAGAACATCTCTGCGCGGTCATGATTCACTCACTCTGTCGAGCCTTTTAAGCGCTCGTTTTTGCCTATTTTTTATGACGACGAAAACCGTTTCTCGTTTTGTTGACGACGCGACGAATGGATAAAATCGTATCAGCACTGAATAATAACTCTTAAACGTTAAATGACCAAAAGAGCTCTCCGACGATGATGCGAGCTATTAAATATTCAACAAAGACCGCGTACTGTTAAGTTTACTGAAAACAAAATCGCACTCGAAGAGCAGGATTCGATCGACTTCGTATCAGTATCTACAGATTTATACGAATACTCTTTTGTCGAGACCCTAAACCAAATTCCCTAAGTTACTACCCGTGTTTTGAAAGTAACCGTTTTGTTAACAGAACATATGCGCTTGTTCCGTGCACACGAGCAGAGCGGTCGCATAGAAGCAGGAGTACAGTAGAAGACGATGTCCTGGAAGAGCGAGTGCGAAGAAAAGATGACGATAGAAGCAATCGCGGGCGCGGTATCAGTAGAACAACGACGCCGACGAGAGGCGCGGGAAGAACGACCGACCAGGGCGAGGAAGCGTGATAGGATTAAGAAATTCGTCAGCGCAGTGTTTAGTGGTAGAAATAATAACAGTAACAGTAACGATGATGGTGATGATAGTCTACTGCCTGCGTACGTTAAGGTCGCGGGAGATGGGAGCGCCAGTACAGTCGAAAGGATATGGCAGACGAGGCGAGAGAACTTGGAGAAGTGTTTACGACAGCAGGTGTGCTCGAGGACGAAATTGCGCGAGATCGTCGCCGATGGGTTCGTTCCAGATCAACCGTTATCAGTTCGATACGAAGTCTGGAGTTTATTGTTAGGCGTCGTCCCGGAGAATAAGAAAGAACGAGCGAAAGAAAGGGAGAAGAAGAGAAAGATTTACGAAGAGTACGCCTTCGAGTTCGCGAAGTTCTTGCGCACGCCAGACGTGAGCGTGGAGGTTCTTTATAGGAACGAGCAAACTGTTTCGGTGAAGTTGAAAGTGAAAGAGAAGATGAAAAGGGAGGATAAGGACTTGGACGTGCTCGAGCAAATCGAGCGAGACGTTGAGAGATTACATCCGTCGTTACATTTCTTCAACGACGAAGGCGAGAACATCGATAAGAAACGGTTGGATATGACCGAAGCTTTGTTCATATTTGCGAAAACGAACAAAGGGTATTCGTACGTGCAAGGCATGCACGAGTTATTAGCGCCTCTATATTTCGTGTGTTATAATCATCCAAACGAATTGATTGCGAGAGATTGTAAATCGGATTCATTCTGGATGTTTGTTGAGTTAATTAGTGAGTTGAGAGACGCGTATTGCAAGGAATTGGATAAAACTGATCAAGGCATTAACCATTTATTATCCGAACACGATAGTTTATTACGTAAGAGATGTCCTTTAGTCGCTGCGAAGTTAATAGACGAACTGAACGTGAAACCACAGTTTTATGCCTTTCGATGGTGCGTTTTAATGTTCGCCGGTGAGTTCGATTTCCCTTCAGTCTTACGAACGTTCGATTTTTTAGTATCTTGGCCGAGAGGAAAACGGGATGCGCTGTTACGAATGATGTCCGCAATGGTCCATTCGACAATAATCTCGGACAAAATCATGGACGAAGAGACCGATTTCGCGATTGCGATGAAGACGTTACAGAATTACCCGAGCTGCGACGTGAATCAAATAATCAAAATCGCATGTAGTTTCCCGTTCGATATAGTTTAGCCAGACGTGAGCGTGGAGGTTCTTTATAGGAACGAGCAAACTGTTTCGGTGAAGTTGAAAGTGAAAGAGAAGATGAAAAGGGAGGATAAGGACTTGCACGTGCTCGAGCAATCTGCAGGGCTGAATGGAACGAATTCATTCCAGACGCGTTCACAAACGCTCGGCGTCGGCCATCTGAAAAAGCTTGAGGCGGCGAAAGCGTCGGCCGTGTTTCAAGGCGAAGATGGAGCGTTTGTGAACGCGTCTGGAACGGGTTCGTTCCATTCAGCTCTGCAGATTGCTCGAGCACGTCCAAGTCCTTATCCTCCCTTTTCATCTTAGATATAATATATCGAGGCTAATATTAATAAGCTATATAGTAAATCAAAACACGTTCTATATTGGTATACTCAATCATCATACCGCCGACCTCGCCTCTCTCCTCGTCGCATCGTGCATGATATCCACATCGACCGAACCCTCCGGTGGTTGTACGTACCTCACTACGCTCCCACGCACAAAACAATCCTTCACCGAACGCATGTGCGGATGTTTCTCTTCATCTATGACCTTAACGCGTTCGAGTTTAATGTTTAAATATTGATCGACCGATACTAACGTTCCTTTGATCTCTAGGTCGTTCTTAAGTTCGACGATTATTTCCTTCCCTACGAGTGTTTTGAAGAACGAGTAGAATAACATTTTTTATTTTAATAGTGATTACGATCACAGATTACGTGATGGATATTTAATGACAGATTAATATAGCCGCAGGAGTAGGAGTAGTTGTTGTTTGTTGTTGTTGTTGTTGTTGTGATTAATAAAGTCTATTTTACTCGTCGGACTGAGGAGCTGTTTTTATCTCGCAAAGTAAGAAATCATCACATGCGCAAAAAACGCACACAAAAGATTCTCGTTTGATGTTTGACTACTTGTTATGACGAGAATCTTCGAGACATGATTAAGATACGGTGCACCAACCATCGAGCAGCGGCATCGTCATCATCATTTTAACATCATCAGCTTTGTGCTTTGTTACGTGTGTTCGTTTTAGCGCTATCTCGTTTTTTTCTTTTGTATATTTAATTTGCATTTTGCTTTTTGATTTTGCAAAATTCGATTTAGAACAGTTAAAGGGGGGAAGTAAAAACATAGCGTTAAAAAAAAGAACATGCTCGCGAGATTAAGAGCGACGATAGTCCCTCCAGCACCAGAATATATTAGAAGGCAACCTGAGAAAGATGGTGATGATGGTGTAGTTCTAAGCATCGTATGCGCTCCGGATGTCTCCGAGGAGAACAAGGCGCCTTTGATATGCTCGGATTACGTAGATGTTGTTTTGGAAATGAGCGCCTTTGTGGCGACGAAAGTGACGGCGAGTGAGGAAGAAGATGATATGATCGAACGAGCGCTCTCGTCGAGGGCGAATGAAGGAGAGTATTTGTGGCAACGAGCGAAAAGAAGGTTTTATTGGTCAATCGCGAAGGTTGACCAGAAAACGTCCAGGCTTCGACCAGTGATTCTAAAGAATATAAAGAAATTCATAAACTGTGTTGCAACTGAGTTCGCGAGACAGTTTCCGCCTATAGAGAGTTATGTGTTCGATAATATATTGTTGCGGGAAGATTTAGAGTGTAACGCGATTATGAACGATGAAGCGAGGTATGCGTTTGAGAGAGGGTTGTTAGATGTTGGGAGTAAAACGAGTGTTGACGAAGACGACGCGTCGACGACGTCTGAGACGGAAGCTGTTGGTATTACGGAGAACGAAGAAGTCACGGTCGCACCCGCGGTGGTTGTAACGAGCAGAACTAAGGTGAAGAAGAAACTCAAGCGACAATGGGTTGATAGTAGTACTAATAGAAATGATTCGAATGGTAAGATAATTGAAGCGTCGAATGTTTGCGTAGAAGACGAGCCCGTAGCTGTAGAAGAAAATGTAGAAGCTTCGATTAGGGGTTCTAGCTATCTTCCGAAGAAGGAACTCGCGGCGATTACAAAGGCGAAGCTTAGATTGAAAGAGGAAGAAGAGAGAAGAAAAAACGTTATGAACGAGGAGAATAATAATCAGAAACCGGTAAACTTTGCGCCTGGGTGGAAAAAAGATGTCGACGTTTCTACGTTTGGCGGTTCTATTATTGTAACTTCTTCCAAAGCGACGAGTAGACTAAAACAACAACCGCTTACGAATATCAATAGAAAGATGACAGACGTATATATGAATAATAGTAAACAAAACAAGACGAATGATGTTCATAAAGGACAGTTATCATCACCACCGATGACGAAGGGAAACAATAAGAAAAAGTCGTCGCCTCCGAAGAGTGCAAAGAAGAGAAGACAGTTTGAAGAACAAAATCGAATATCGGAAAAAATGAAGCTCGAATATACGTATTACGTTTCAGCCGGCGATACAGATATCTATGTCGAAGCACAAGTCGTACCCGTTAAAGGAAAAGCGTTGTAATTATATATATATAATAAATAGAAAGCGACAGAAACTATTCCTATACTTTTTTATTCGATTGTGGCGTTAATCTCCACTCATCGATCGAAGCCAAAGAGAGCTTACTTATTCTTTTGCTTTGCCAAAGCACCCATAATAACGCGAGCACTGGAGAAATTAACACAAACGCGTGATAATGTCCATCATCTAAATGACACTTACCGCCAGCGGCGATGCACGTATCTCTTTCTTTATTCGATGTGCACGCAGTTATTTTTGATGACGATGCACCGGAGCATTTCTTCTCCGAAACGAAATCGACAAAGAACAAAACAAACGTCTCGGCTACTTTAGAGCCCAAATTTGACAACGTATTCAACAACGTCATGTACGTTCCTCCAATGCTTTCATCGGAAACTTTGGAAAAGAAAGACATTACGCCGACGAATTGAACTGTCGCTAAAGCGCTCGATAAGCACATCCACACCAAAACTAACGCAGAAAAGAAAATGTTCGATGCTTTTATTGAATCATCCGCGCCTTCTAATTTCGTCCACGCGATAACCACGATCGAAGCAAGCGCGCATGCAACGCCTCTATACACAAACGTATTTGATACCGCATGTAAAGGCCTTGCGCCAGCTGTCCATTTAGCCGAAATCATTGGCATTAAGATATTCAAAGGAGCTATTAACGCATTCATTGATGCCAAAAAAGTCTTCGGTACGCCTTTTTCTAAAAGTTTCAATTGCGTCAACGACTCCGCCGGTGAAAACGCTACGTGCCTCGTCAACAAAATAACCGCTAAAGATTTCACGTTCGGCAACGAAATCACTTTTAATCCTTGCCTATACGTCTCCTTCACGGATGCGACATCTTCCTCTTTCACTTCGTCTTCACTCTTTAAAAAAACGGCCACGCTCGAAATCAAAAACACGATTGCCCAAAACTTCACAAACTGCGCTAAATCGCAATACTCTCGCGCGTTTAATACCAAAAACCCAGTAAAGCTGGCGAAAAACCCAAACGTTTGCCCGACCGCGTTACAAGTCGACGCTAATCCTACGTTCTCTCGTTTCAACATCGTAATCGCCCATCCATCCACGGCAATATCTTGCGTCGCTAACATGAAATAAATCGCAAAGAACGCTAACGCGAGCTTCTGCACTTCCCCATGTTTTGCCCCATCATCGATCATTTGCTCTAAATTCCCCGATAACACTAATAAACTCAAACCGACTATGATCTGTAAAGGCATTAACCAAGTCCTTCGTTGTCCAAATTTTTTGAAATACAACGCGTCGACGATTGGCGCCCATAAAATCTTCATCGAAAACGGCCAAGACGCTAACGAAAAAACGCCTTGATCCGCGAACGAAGCTCCGCGCTCGGTTAAAGTAAACGCTACTGATGAAGATAAGCCCATCGGGACGCCTTGCAGGGTGTATAACAGTAACAAGAGTAAGATGTTTAATCTATCGCCCTTTAAGTTTAACCTCTTTTGTTTACTTTCATTCTCTTGCAACGATGATTTCTGCTTCTTCCCAAAATCTTCCGTATCGGTTTCTTCCCTCTTCGCTAAACTGTCGTTTTTACGAAGAGATTTCTTAGTAGCAGATACGCTCGAAACGATGAGTTCCTCGGATGATTGTGAGTGCAGCAGTCGTTGGCTTTGACGGCGCTTAGAGGCCATTTCTTTTTTATTTAACGCGTTGCCTCACAGTCGTTCCTTTTTGTGCATAAAATGTGAATTATATGTAAAGTTGAAGAATATTTTGCTGAGTACTTCTACCGTACAACGTTGGTATTTTACGGTTTACTTGCCCTAAACTTGCGTCTTAGACGAACTCTTTGAGTTCGAGTTCGAGCGCGACGCATCTTTGCTCGGATTCATACGCACTAGTTCTGGCCTCGGCGCAGATCGTCAGAGCCTTGAGTTTCATTTTCTCCTCGTTCGCTAGAGCTTGTTTCAATAAAGAGTTTTCGTTCGTCAGTTTCTGGTTCAACTGGCTCAAGACGAAGAGTTCGGTCTCTTTTTCTTCCCCTTGTTCTCTCGTAGTCTTAGTCTGCGTCTGCGCCGTTTGCTTTTTGTTCCTATTCGTTTGTGTTTGTGTTCCTTTGACGAGCGGTAGTATCAGTTTTTCTTCATCTGCTATATTGAAATCGTTATCTAAGCCGTTGAACGCGTCGCGTTGTTGTATTAGCGTTTGGCATTTCGCCTCTGACGCTTCTAATTTCCATCGATAGGCCTCGAGTTCGGCTTTCAAGACCGTACAATCCGCCCTCGCGTTTGTCATTTTTTCATTAGAAGTTGCATAATCGATCTTCAACGCGTTCACTTCAGCTTCGTACTCTCTAATAACCCTCTCTTGCGCTCTCAAGCGCTCTTTCGATACTTCTTCTTCAAAAGCGAAGCGCTCGCGCTCTCTTTTCGACTCTCTCAACTCGCCCATGACGCTATCGAGCGTATCAGATAACTCCCTCGCGCGCTCGAAATACTCATTTCGTTCTCGTTCTGCTATTTCTACCCTGCTCTCGGTTCTTTCCATTCTGTCTTCTACTCGTTCCTGCGCCCTCCTCGCGTTCGCGTTTTCCTCCCTCAGCTCCTCCGAAATTTCGTTCAACTTCGAGTTCCGTTCTCCGAGCGCTCTGACGACTGATTCGAGTGATTTCACGCGCACGCGCATCGTATCATTTCTATCACTATCGTTTGCATCGTTGTTCTTATCAGAGGCAAGGTTTCTGTTCATAATCATATCACTCTCGCGCGAATTTCGCTCGTTTAAACTTTGTCTCGTTACTCGTTTTTTGAAATTTCGAATGTCCTTATTGCTCCAGGGTTTAGGGTTTTGAGCACTACGCGCGGCGCTCTCTCGTCTTTAATTCTTATTCTTTTACGCTCAAAATTTGCCAACGCTTAGGTTACGTAGTTTTCTTTGTTCGTAGAAAGTTTCGTTTTTATCGGATCGATATTGACGAAGATGTAGAGCGGATTAGACGGAGGGTTTCGTTCAAAATGGGAAAATTAAGGAGAAAGTTTTAACTTTTTTTTGAGGGCTTACGTACTTGTTACTTTGTATTTCATTCAAAGAGACGCAAAAGGAAGCTAAGAAGCTCTCTCTCTCTCTCTTTGAAGCCTCGCTGACTGCACGCGGCAGCAAACTCTGTGTTAACTGTCATCGTCGGTCGGTCGTTTTGTTCGTTGTCGTCGTTCGGCAGAGTGCGATGGCTTTGATGAGTTCGTTCGTGCACAGACCTTTGTTAGCTTCGTCGAGGCCTCGAAAGGGTTTGACGACGAGGATTGGAAAGAGCGCTAGTAAGAATAAAGTAAACAAGGTAATCTCGGCAGTGATTGAGAAACCACTGCAGCAGCAGCAGCAATCATCGTCGTCGTCGTCGTCATCGCGTAATAGTACTGAAACGACTGATACAGATCTTAATGTGACGCCTGGGCGATCTTTAAGGCAACATTCGGTCGTGATGAAATTCGGGGGTTCATCAGTAGCTAACGCGGAAAGGATGAGAGAAGTCGCTAACATAGTCTTAAGTTTCCCTGAAGATATGCCAATATTAGTCTTATCGGCGATGGGGAAGTCGACGAATAATTTACTGCTGTGCGGCGAAGAATCATTAAAGTGCGAGAACGCGGAAGACGTGAAGATGATGAAACCTTTGTTAACCGTGAAGTCGTTACACGAAGAGACCATGGTCGAGTTGAACGTAGATAATCAAACGAGGAAGGACGTTAACGCGTTATTGCAGAAGCTCGAGCAAGTATGTATGGGCGTATGTTTAATGCAAGAAGTGACGCCGAGGACGAGGGCTTTGTTAGTGTCGTTCGGGGAGAGAATGTCGACGAGGATTTTTGCGAGTTATTTGAGGTCTAGAGGAGTGAATGCGAAGCAATACGACGCGTTCGATATCGGTGTCGTGACTTCGGACGAGGATTTTGAAAACGGGAGAGTTTTGCAAGAATCGTATGAAAATTTGAGAAAGTCGTTGACGTTGCCCGAAGGCTCTCAAGCGCAAATATCCGTCGTTACTGGTTTCTTAGGAAAAGGAGAAAACACTGGCGCGATTACGACTTTAGGGAGAGGCGGATCAGATTTAACCGCCACCGTGATCGGCGCCGCGCTCGATATGGAAGAAGTGCAAGTATGGAAAGACGTCGATGGTGTTTTATCGGCAGATCCGAGAGAAGTTGATAATACTATACCGATGCCATTTTTATCTTTCGACGAGGCGCAAGAGTTGGCCTATTTTGGTGCGCAAGTTTTACACCCGCAGGCGATGAGGCCGGCTATGGACAATGGAAATTTAAGAGTAAGAGTGAAGAACTCTTACAACATTCGAGCGCCTGGGACGATCATTGGGCACATAACCGACGCCGATGGAAAAAAACAATCCGAGCGCATGGATGATTGGTTACTTACCTCAATAGTGAGGAAAAAAAACGTGACGATGTTAGACATCGTTTCGACTAGAATGCTCGGTCAATACGGTTTTTTGGCTAAAGTATTTACTGTTTTGCAAAAGAATGGTATTTCGGTCGACGTCGTTGCTACTTCGGAAGTATCTGTGTCGTTGACGCTCGACCCGGCAAAAATCTGGTCCAGAGATTTGGCGCAAGAAGAGTTGGAAAAGATGAAAGTAGAACTGGAGGACGTTGGTACGGCGAGAGTGTCTTATTCTGGGGGTCATTCGATCATTTCCCTAATTGGAAATCTCGAAAGAAATAACGAGATTATGGAAAGAGCGTTCAGAGCTTTGAAGGAAGCAAAAGTGACGGTTAAAATGGTATCGCAAGGCGCTTCAAAATGTAATATTTCGCTTTTAGTAGATGACGAAGAAGGCGCCAAGGCGACGAAAGCTATTCATGTAGAGTTCTTCGGCGATTGCGCGTAATATAAAAATAATACTAGTATGTAAGACCGCTTTGGTTGTTGTAAAATGCAATTCATAATACTCGTTGCATTGTACTACCATACCATATATTTTATTTTTAAACCACTATTTCTTCTTTGTGTTAGATTCCTTCAACGTAACAATTCTGTTCAACACAGGTCTGTCTTTCGCTGAATCGAAATCAAACGTAAAAAAGCCAAGCCTTTGTAACTCCACTCGCGCTGAATACGGCTTATCGGCGTAATCATCGATCAACATCGGCTCGATGAGAGCGTTCTTATGTATCACGAGCGAATCTGGGTTGAGTTGCTTCAACCACGGATGTTCAATCTCGAGCTCTTTCAAAGTTTTTTGCTTACCACCACATTCGGTTGCGACGACTTCTTCCTCGTCCTCGTCTTCCGGTTCAGCCGCCTCTGCGGCTAACGCGGCTTCTGAATCTTCAATATTTTTCCCAGGCACTGGAACTGAGAATAACTTGTCGTACACGCGCACTTCGGCTATTTTAAAATCTGGCGTTGCCCAGTGTAATTTCCCTTTCGGGGGCTTATTTGCGCGACTTTCCATATCAATTTCGCATTGTACGCTTTCAATTTCGCCCGACTCTGCGTTCTTCGTGACGCCGACGCAAGTGATGTCGTACGCAAAAAGTAACCTGACTTTTTTGTTCAAAGATAGACCAAAGAACGACGGGTCGTCGACTTCTCTGAAGTCGTTTCTGTCAATGTAAACGGTTTCGGTCAATTTAATTTTTCTCATACCTCTTTCCTCCATAAACGACGGATGGAACGGCGCGTCCATGATTAAATCTGATTTCGGATGATTCACTATTTCAATCTTTAAGGGATCTAAAACGGCAAAAAATCTGTTTGAATCCTCAGAGAGCTCAGCGCGCATTTCATTTTCTAAACGCTCAAGTGGTTGAACATTTTCGTTTCTTGTCACGCCCATTTTCGCGCAAAATCTATTCACAGAAGTTGGCGTATACCCACGTCTTCGCATGCCGTTGATCGTGAGCATTCTTGGATCATCCCAACCATTTACTAATCCTTGCGTGACGAGTAAGTTCAATTTTCGTTTACTCATCACGTTATAAGTTATGTTGCATCTCGAAAACTCCCAAGTCGAAGGCTTATAAATGTTCAACTTGTCTAAAAGCCAATAGTAAGGACCGTTTGGCGCCTGCCTCGTTTCGAACTCTAACGTACACAAAGAGTGCGAGATATTCTCGAGCGAATCGACAATATTATGCGTATAATCGTACGTTGGATAAATGACCCATTTCGTGCCAGTTCTCGGATGCGGTTCTTTCTTCACGCGATACGCGGCTAAATCCCACATGGATGTTATATCCGATCTCAAATCGCCCTTCATGCGTAAACTACATTCGCCTTCTGCGCATTCGCCATTTTTCATCTTCTCGAACAACTTCAAATTCTCTTCGCAGGTTCGATCACGATATGGTGACTGGGCACCGGCTGGCAAAGGAACTTCGTACCTATTCACGACGCCGCTCTTTGCGCAAGTCTCTTGAAATTCTCTCAATAAACTCCTCGATTTCGCGGTTTCAGCTTTCGATTGATGACAAACATACGCACCATCACATTTAATCAACTGAATCGCAAACTCATACAATTGATCGAAATAATCGCTCGAATATGTAATCTTCGTCGGTTCGTGTCCTAACCAGCTACACGAATCTTTGATCGAATCGATATACTCTTGCTTCTCCGCCGCCGGATTCGTATCGTCGAATCTCAAATAAGTCTCCCCATCGTTCATCTTCGCCACGCCGAAATCAAAATACATCGCCTTCGCATGTCCAATATGTAAATACCCATTCGGCTCTGGCGGAAACCTCGTTCGGTACTTCCCTTTTGTATGCTCTAAATGTTCCTTCATCGCGCGTTCATTGTTCATCGCGTAGTTCGGTAGTCGTTGATCGATCTCCTTCTTCTTCGCTAATAAATCCCCCGGTTTATTCAACACAAACTTCACAGCTTCCTCGCACGCATCTTTCTCTTCAACTACTATTGCATTAACATCGCTCTTCTTTTTCTTATTATTACTATCATTCGCGTCGTTCTCCGCTCCGTTCTTCTCGCGTTCCAACGCCTCAAGATCACCCTTTTTCGCACTACTTTTCCCAAAATCAGATCTCTCACAGGCGCTCTCCATGCAGGTCTTATACGATAACTCAAACAAACTCAACGCTCGATCGAAATCCTTCAAATCCATTTCCTTGATCCCTAAATTTAATAACCTCATCCCTTCTTCATCCGGTTTCTTCTTCCACGCCTTTTCAGCCTTATCGCGCATTTTCTTCGTCTCGCCCTTCGACGCCTTTTTCGTTTCGCTTTCCATTTCGTAGCAGAGATTTATTTGTGTTTACTCTCTCTCTCTCTTATTACTCTCTCTCTTATACTCTCTTATACTCTCTCTCTCTCTCGAATAAGTGAACACGAGAGAACAGACCCCTCGATCCTTCGCGCTCGTTTATTTTCTCTCTCCCTGTAATAAACAAATCGATTTAATAACGCTTAGTTACTCTTCTTCTTCTTATTCGTACAAAACTGTTTTCGTATAGAGATTTATTTGTGTTTACTCTCTCTCTTATTACTCTCTCTTATACTCTCTCTCTCTCGAATAAGTGAACACGAGAGACTCCTCGATCCTTCGCGCTCGTTTATTTTCTCTCCCTTTAATAAACAAATCGATTTAATAACGCTTAATTAATTATTCTTCTTCTTCTTATTTCTCCAAAACTGTTTTCTCTGCTGCTAAACGCGCTCTTTTCTCCATTTCAAAACATCAGGCAAAATATATAACTCGCCCTACAGATCTCACAATCTCACAATCTCGATACAAATCACGCACAAAACGAAAACTCGAGTACAAACGCTGAATAATAATCATAAACAGATATGGGCACGCAA
>Ga0114998_10001895_pt1 | contig 16095 bp, 14 predicted proteins | sample ArcticOcean_MG_C_5_FD_87044 | JGI IMG/M metagenome (GOLD analysis project Ga0114998, IMG submission 87044) | Marine microbial communities from western Arctic Ocean - ArcticOcean_MG_CB4_138 | ecosystem: Environmental > Aquatic > Marine > Oceanic | place: Arctic Ocean: Canada Basin | collected...
AAGGTCGGGACACCAAAGCGATCCTTGATGCCACGGCAGATGTCGAGATACGGCAGCCCGGGCTTGACGATCACCATATCCGCGCCCTCGCTAAGATCCCGCGCGACCAACTGCAGGGCCGCATCTGCGTTTGCCGGATCCAGTTGATAAGTCGACTTATCACCTTTCAGCGCCCCGGACGCGCCCAAGGCATCCCGAAATGGTCCATAAAAGGCGCTGGCGTATTTGGCGGCATAAGACAGTAAGAGCACATCCTTATGCCCCTGTGCTTCGAGCGCGCCGCGGATCGCGCCAATGCGACCATCCATCATGTCGGACGGGCCGATGATGTCTGCGCCCGCCTCGGCCTGAGAGAGTGCCTGCTTCACCAGCGCCTCGACCGTTGCGTCATTGACGACCACGCCATCGACAAGAAATCCGTCATGGCCATCGATATTATAGGGGTCCAGCGCCACGTCGGTCATAACCGCAATTTCAGGCACGGCCGCTTTAATGGCGCGGGTGGCGCGGTTTGACAGGTTTTGCGGGTTCCATGCCTCGGCGCAATCGGCGGTTTTTAACGCCGGATCGGTATATGGGAACAGACAGATCGCGGGGATGCCTAGGTCGGCGGCATGGTGGGCGGCTTCGACCAACTTGTCGATACTGCGCCGCATAACGCCCGGCATCGAGGCGACTGGATCTTCTATATTGTCACCATCGCATATAAAAACTGGCCAGATAAGGTCGTTGACGCTGAGGTGGTTTTCGCGCGCCAAGGCGCGGATGGCGTCGGTGCGGCGTAGGCGGCGGGCGCGGGCAGTGGGAAAGCTGGCAATCATTGATTTCATTTCAGTAAGTCCTTGAACACATGCTGTAGGGGTGGCATGGAAAGCGCCTTAGGACAAGAGTGAGGTTGGAGCGAGCAGCGTGCAGCAGCGGTTTGTATCGGTGAAAGGCCCATCAGGGCAGAATGGGCGGTCATATGGCTGCGTTTGAGGTGATTGATATCAGATCATTTTCGAACCTGTGGTTCTGGATGGTACTGGCGGTCATGTGGTCCAGTGCCAGCCATCGAGTGATCGGAATTCCTTATGATATGATACAAAATGCCAAACGACACGGTGGGCGGGCCGAGCACGATCTTGAGGCGCTGATGCAGATCAATGCCCAGCGTTTCTTTGATATGCGGTCGCGGTCCGGGCTGACAGTGATCGGGCTGGGGTGTGCGGGGCTCAGCTCGCTTGGCCTGCTTGGCTTTAGTTATCAGATCGAATTGGCCCAAGCGGTGTTTCTGTTGGCTTTCCCCATCAGCATAATTGCCACAATGAATCTGCGCACCGCCGCTTTGGTGCGGGCGTGCGATGGCATCTCTGATGGCTTGTATCGCCGATTTCGCCGTCACCGTATGACGACGCAATTGCTGGCTGTCGCCTCTATCTTTGTCACCGCCACCTGGGGCATGTACCACAATATTTCACACGCATTACTCGGGGGCATAAACTGATATGGAAGCAGGGTCTTCTGACAGAAAAACCACACCTAGCGTGAAAACCACACCTGGCGCGAAAAACAAGTATGGTTTGAACACCTCCGCAACAATCACCACTGGAGGCGCGCCGGAAGGCTATGATGCGCGTCTGGTTCTCAACGAGATTGCCCGCAGCAACGCCCCGGTTGTGCATATCGCGCGTGATGATAAACGCATGGCGATCATGAAGGCCTCACTGCAGTTTTTCGCCCCCGAGATGCCGGTGCTCAGCTTTCCCGGTTGGGATTGTTTGCCCTATGACAGGATTTCTCCCAACGCTGATATTTCTGCGGTGCGGATGGCGACATTGGCCGGTTTGGTTCATGTAATGCCGACGCAATTTGTTGTTTTGACCACGTTGAATGCCGCCTCTCAGCGGCTGCCGGCGCGCAGCGTATTGCGTGAGGCGGTCTTTACCGCTGAGGTTGGACAACGGATCAATGAGACTGAATTGAAAGCGTTTTTGGTGCGCATGGGGTTCACTCAGGCCCCAACCGTGATGGAGCCGGGTGACTATGCGGTGCGTGGGGGAATCATTGATGTGTATCCTCCTGGTGAGTTGGGGCCGGTTCGGCTGGATCTTTTTGGGGATGTCTTAGATGGTGCGCGGCGCTTTGATCCCGCTACGCAGCGCACCACTGAGAAATTGAATGCAGTCGAATTTTCTCCGGTCTCTGAAGTTATTCTGGATGCCGCGGCCATCACCCGCTTTCGGCAAAATTACCGCATAGAGTTTGGCGTTGGGCGCAGCGATGATCCGCTGTACGAAGCGGTAAGTGCCGGGCGCAAACACCAGGGTGTAGAGCATTGGCTTGGTTTGTTTCATGAAAAGCTTGAGACGCTGTTTGACTATTTGCCGAGGGCGACAGTCACGCTGGATGACCAGATAACACCAGCGCGAATCGCGCGCTGGGAAATGGTTCAGGATCAATATGAAACCCGCCATCTGGCGATGTCTCACAAAAGCCGTCTGGATACAGTCTATAAGCCGGCGCCGCCGAACCTTTTGTATCTTGATGAGGCGGCATGGGACGCGGCCGTGCAAGGCCACAAAGTGGTGCAGTTTCATCCCTTGGCGCAAGCCTCGGGTCCGGGTGTGATTGATGCAGGGGGGCGCATAGGTCGAAATTTTTCACCAGAAAGACAGCAAGAGAATATTGGCCTTTTTAAAGCTTTAGCGGATCACCTTAAGGTTAAGCTGCAACTTGGCCCGGTGGTGATTGCGGCCTATTCCGAAGGCGCCTGCACACGGCTTAGTGGATTGATCGAAGACGAAGGTCTGGCTGAAACGATCTTGATTACCAGCGGAACTCGGATTGGAAAAGCGGGGCTTTATCTTGCGGTATGGCCGCTGGAGCACGGCTTTGAGACACCAGGTATGACGGTGATTTCTGAGCAGGACGTGCTGGGTGATCGGTTAATCCAGCGGGCCAAAAAACGCCGCAAGGCCGAAAATTTTCTTACTGAGACCCAGTCTTTGACCAGTGGCGATCTGGTGGTGCATGTTGACCATGGTATCGGGCGCTTTCATGGCCTTGAGGTGATTACGGCGGCGGGCGCTGCGCTTGAATGTCTGATGTTGGAATATGCCGATAACGCGCGGCTCTATCTGCCTGTCGTCAATATCGAATTACTGTCGAAATATGGGCATGATGAGGGCTTGCTTGATCGGTTGGGTGGCGGTGCGTGGCAGGCCAAAAAAGCCCGCTTGAAGGACCGTATTCGTGACATGGCTGACCGGTTGATTCGGGTGGCGGCCGAACGCGCGTTGCGCAAAGCACCGGTATTAGACCCGCCACCGGGCATGTGGGATGCGTTCAGCGCCCGCTTTCCCTATCAAGAAACTGATGATCAACTGCGCGCAATCAGCGATGTGGTGGGCGATCTGACCAGTGGCCAGCCGATGGATAGGCTGATTTGTGGCGATGTTGGATTTGGCAAAACCGAGGTTGCGATGCGCGCTGCGTTTGTTGCGGCCATGTCAGGGGTTCAGGTGGCGGTGGTGGCACCGACCACTTTGCTGTCGCGTCAACATGCCAAAAGCTTTGCGGAACGCTTTCGCGGTTTTCCGATCCAAGTGCGACAGCTGTCGCGGTTCGTGCCGGTCAAAGAGGCGCAGGCCACCCGCGATGGGATTACAAATGGCACGGTCGATATTGTTATTGGCACCCATGCCTTGCTAGCAAAATCAATTCGCTTTCAGAACCTTGGTCTTCTAATCATCGATGAAGAACAGCATTTCGGGGTCTCGCACAAAGAGCGGCTAAAGCAGATGCGCACTGATATCCACGTGATGACACTGACGGCAACGCCTATCCCGCGTACCTTGCAATTGTCGCTGTCTGGGGTGCGCGATCTGTCGATCATCGGTACGCCGCCGGTCGACAGGTTGGCAATTCGCACCTACGTCAGCGAATTTGATGCGGTGAGCATCCGACAGGCACTGCTGCGCGAGCATTACCGCGGGGGACAGTCGTTTTATGTCGTACCGCGCATTGCCGATTTGCCTGAAATTGAAGAGTTTTTGAAAGAACAATTGCCGGAGCTGAGCTATGTGGTGGCCAATGGCCAGATGGCGCCCGGGCAATTGGATGACCGGATGAATGCGTTCTACGACGGCAAATATGATATTCTTCTGGCAACAACGATTGTCGAGTCGGGTTTGGATATCCCCACTGCCAACACAATGATCATTCATCGCGCGGATATGTTTGGTCTGGCACAATTGTATCAGATTCGTGGGCGTGTTGGACGTTCAAAGACCCGTGCCTATGCGTATCTGACAACCAAGCCGCGGATGAAATTGACGGCAACAGCTGAAAAACGCCTGCGGGTATTGGGCAGTCTCGATACGTTGGGGGCCGGCTTTACGCTGGCCTCGCAGGATCTTGATATTCGCGGTGCGGGCAATCTTTTGGGCGAAGAGCAATCTGGCCAGATGCGTGATGTCGGCTATGAGCTGTATCAATCGATGCTGGAAGAGGCGATTGCCAAAATCAAGGCTGGCGAAATGGAAGGCCTGTCAGAGGCCGATGATCAGTGGGCACCGCAGATCAATCTTGGCGTTCCGGTCTTGATCCCCGAGGCATTTGTTCCCGATTTGGACGTGCGGTTGGGGCTGTATCGCCGGTTGTCGGGGCTTAGTAAAAAAGTCGAACTTGAGGGATTTGCAGCCGAGTTGATCGACCGTTTTGGCCCGTTGCCGAAAGAGGTCAATACATTGCTGTTGGTGGTGCGGATCAAGGCGATGTGTAAACGGGCGGGTATTGCGAAATTGGATGGCGGTCCGAAGGGGGCGACGCTGCAGTTTCACAATGATAAATTTGCCTCTCCACAGGGATTGGCCGAATTTGTGCGGGACCAGCGCGGTCTTGCCAAGGTCAAGGGCAACAAAATTGTTGTGCGGCGCAATTGGGCGAAAGATAGTGATAAAATCAAAGGCGCATTTGCAATTGCCCGGGATCTGGTCGAGCAAGTGGTGGCTGAAAAAGCCCGAAAGAAGGCGGCCAAAGGCTGAGCTCGTTGCTATTTGATGCGTCGCATAAAAGGAGCTGTAGGGACTAGTTTTCTGCCAGAAAACGCTTTATTTTTGGCTTTAACCAGGCCCAGAGCCCGGGGGCGCCGATGGCTATTTTAGCCCCCACCTTGGCGTCTATCCGCTTAAGATCGACGCCGTATTCTTTCCAACTGCCACCGCCAGAGGCAAGGTTCTGGTTGGGGGGTTGAAAGCGATCCATCGACTTGGCGAATTGCGCATCCGGGGTCGCTGCGGCCTCAAATTCTTTCCATAGATCCAGGAGGTTGCTCGCTTGATCGGTCGGCAGTAGACCAAAAATACGACGGGCCGCTGTGGCCTCCTCGGTGGCGAGCTTGTCCGCGTCGTATTGCCCAAAGATTGGCACATCTCCGACATCAATTTCGACCAGATCATGGATCAAGAGCATCTTGATCACGCGTGATATGTCTACATCTGGGCGGGCCTGGTCGGCCAGGACAAGTGCGTAAAGCGCCACGTGCCAACTGTGTTCAGCGCTGTTTTCGCGCCGCGTGCCATCGGCGAGCGTGGTTGCCCTATCAACCGATTTGAGGCGGTCAATTTCTGTTAGAAACGCGACCTGCTTGTCAATGCTATCGGCAGGCATTGTAATGTGCGCACCGCGCATCCTGCGGGGTTGTGGCCGCGCAGGTGCATTTGTCATGTAACGGCTGCAAGCGTGGCATCAGCGTGTATTTTCTGTCAGCCGCCGTTTGACGTAGTCGGTGACGTTGCCGATCATGTCGTCCATGTGGTGCTCAAAGAAATGCCCAGCACCGTCCATCTGGGTGTGTGTGATGGTAATGCCTTTTTGCTCATGCAGTTTGGCGACCATGGCTTCGGTATCTGGCGGAGGCGCGACGCGGTCGTCTTTCCCGTTGATCACCAACCCCGAAGCCGGGCAGGGTGCCAGGAATGAAAAGTCGTACATATTCGCTGGTGGCGCCACAGAGATAAAGCCCGTAATTTCCGGCCGTCTCATCAGCAGTTGCATGCCGATCCATGCACCAAAACTAAAGCCAGCGACCCAGCAGTGTTTGGAATTGGTGTTCATCGACTGCAAATAGTCTAGCGCCGAGGCGGCATCTGACAGCTCGCCAACCCCTTGATCATATTCGCCTTGCGATCGGCCTACCCCCCGAAAGTTAAACCGCAACACGGTGAAGCCCATATTATAAAAGGCATAGTGCAGATTATACACCACTTTGTTATTCATCGTCCCCCCAAATTGTGGGTGAGGGTGCAGTACGATGGCAATCGGCGCATCTTTTTCTTTTTGCGGATGGTACCGGCCTTCTAGGCGACCTTCCGGTCCGGGAAAAATGACCTCGGGCATATAGCGTCGGTGCTCCTGTCGGGCTTGGCGGTTGTCTTGACGAAACCGCTCTGTCATCTTAGAATGATTCTAATTAAGCCGAAGCGGCTTTTGAAAAGTTGTGATACGGGGTGTGGCCGGTAACGTCAATCATTTCGCGAAAGGTAGCGCATGAAACTTAGTACCAAAGGGCGTTATGCTATGGTCGCCTTGGCAGACATAGCCCTGCAGCCTGCAGATCGTCTTGTGACGCTTGGTGATATCTCTAGGCGGCAGGATGTATCGCTGCCCTATTTGGAGCAGCTTTTTGTGAAATTGCGGCGCAGCGGTCTGGTCGAATCGGTTCGGGGGCCCGGCGGTGGTTACCGGCTTGGCAAGCTGGCCAGTGAAATCCGTGTGGTTGATATTCTCGCAGCCGTGGACGAGACGGTGGATGCGATGCACAAAGGGGCTGGTGCATCGGGGGCGCTGTCGGGATCACGGGCGCAATCGCTGACCAATCGCCTTTGGGAAGGTCTCAGTGCGCACGTATACGTGTTTTTGCACCAGACACGCCTGTCGGATGTGATCCAAAATGAATTGATGCCTTGTCCGGCCGTTCCAAGCTTGCTTTCGGTGGTAGACGACGGATGAGGCGCAGCTATCTCGATTATAACGCCACAGCGCCACTGCGTGCCGAGGCCCGCGCGGCAATGATTGCGGTGATGGATCAGGTTGGCAACCCTTCAAGTGTGCATGCAGAGGGCCGAGCGGCCAAAGCAATTGTCGAAAAAGCCAGAGGGCAGATCGCTATGGCTTTTGGCGCAGTTGGGGCTGATATTGTGTTTACTTCTGGTGCGACCGAAGCGGCGGCGCTGGCCTGTGCCGGGCGTGGTTTGCGCGGGGCTGATATTGAACATGACGCGGTGGCGGCGTGGATACAGCCAGATCAGTTGGTGCGCCCTGACGGTGGGGTTGCGCTCACTGAGCCAGAGAAGTCGGTGCTGCAAATGGCCAATTCCGAAACCGGAATCGTGCAGAGCCTGCCAAAGGGATTGGCGGTAACCGATGCCAGTCAAGCGTTCGGTAAGTTGCCGGTAGCGTTCAATTGGCTTGGAGCCGATATGGCGCTGATTTCGGCGCATAAAATCGGTGGTCCAAAGGGCATTGGGGCTGTGGTGTTGCGTCGAGGGTGTGATCTTGCGGCACAGATCAAAGGTGGTGGCCAGGAAATGGGTCGTCGGGCGGGTACTGAAAATGTGGTGGCGATCGCTGGATTTGGCGCAGCGGCAGAAGGCGCTGCGCAAGATCTCGCGGCCGGGGTCTGGCAGCGTGTTGCAGAAATTAGAAACATTCTAGAAACTGCCCTTGAGACGGGCTCAAAAGAGATTATCTTGGTTGGAAGAGACACTGAGCGATTGCCAAACACCAGCTGTTTGGCAGTGCCGGGCTGGAAAGGGGAAACGCAAGTGATGCAAATGGATCTTTCTGGCTTTGCTGTTTCGGCAGGGTCGGCATGCTCGAGCGGCAAGGTCAAAGCCAGCCGAGTTTTGCGAGCCATGGGCTATGGGCAGGATTTGGCGGCTTGTGCCATCCGTCTCAGCTTGGGGCCAAACACGACCGAGGCAGAGGTTCTGGAATTTGCAGATGTCTGGCTTGAAAAATATAACAAATTCCGCGCGCGCGCGGCTTAATAGCAAATCGCAAAAGGAAATCTGATATGACAGCTTTGGACGAGGTCATCGTAAAAGACGGTGTTGATCAAGAGACAGTCGATGCGGTGCGCGAGGTTGGCGGGGCGTATAAATACGGTTGGGAAACCGAGATCGAGATGGAGTACGCGCCAAAAGGTCTCAATGAGGATATTGTGCGGCTCATCTCGGACAAAAACGAAGAGCCCGAATGGATGACCGAGTGGCGGTTGGCGGCTTTCGCCCGCTGGAAGAAATTAAGCGAGCCGAAATGGGCGATGGTAAGCTATCCCGAGATTGATTTTCAGGACCAGTATTACTATGCGCGGCCCAAATCGATGGAGCAGAAGCCCAAATCCTTGGACGAAGTCGATCCAAAGCTTTTGGAGACCTATGCAAAACTGGGTATTCCGCTGAAAGAACAGATGCTTCTGGCGGGAGTAGAAGGGGCCGAGGCAGAGGCGGTGGGAAACCGCAAAGTTGCGGTGGATGCAGTGTTTGATTCCGTTTCGGTCGGCACTACATTTCAGGCCGAGCTTAGAAAGGCCGGGGTGATCTTTTGCTCGATGTCAGAGGCCATCAAAGAGCATCCTGAATTGGTTCGCAAGTATCTTGGCACGGTTGTGCCGGTCTCGGACAATTATTATGCGACGCTGAATTCTGCAGTATTTTCAGACGGCTCATTTGTCTATATCCCGCCAGGGGTGCGCTGCCCGATGGAGCTGTCGACCTATTTTCGTATTAATGCCGAGAACACTGGCCAATTTGAGCGTACGCTAATTATTGCCGCTAAAGGCAGTTATGTCAGCTATCTTGAGGGTTGTACTGCGCCACAGCGCGACGTCGCACAATTGCATGCCGCGGTGGTTGAACTTATCATCGAAGAGGATGCTGAGGTCAAATACTCCACGGTTCAAAACTGGTATCCGGGCGATGAAAACGGCAAGGGTGGGATTTATAATTTTGTTACCAAGCGCGCTGATTGTCGCGGAGACCGCGCCAAGGTGATGTGGACGCAGGTGGAAACTGGCTCAGCAGTGACGTGGAAATACCCGTCCTGCATACTGCGCGGCAATGAAAGCCAAGGCGAGTTTTATTCTATTGCGATTGCCAACAACATGCAGCAAGCCGACACTGGGACCAAGATGGTGCATCTGGGCAAAAATACCAAATCGCGGATTGTGTCCAAAGGCATCAGTGCCGGCAAGGCGCAAAACACCTATCGCGGTTTGGTGAGTATGCATCAAAAAGCCAAAGACAGTCGCAATTATACTCAGTGTGATAGCCTGTTGATTGGTGGAAATTGTGGGGCTCACACCGTGCCTTATATAGAGGTTAAAAACAACTCTTCGCGGGTCGAGCATGAGGCGACCACTTCAAAGGTCGATGATGAGCAGCTGTTTTACTGTCGCCAGCGCGGCATGGATGAAGAAGAGGCTGTGGCTCTTGTGGTGAACGGCTTTTGCAAAGACGTGCTGCAGGCGCTGCCGATGGAATTTGCAATGGAGGCCCAACAATTGGTTGCGATCTCGCTTGAGGGGTCTGTCGGGTAGATACTCTGCCCGTACCACGCACGCAACACACCCCTGCCGGGGGCAAAAAAACTATCGCGGAAAGCGCACCGCAATAAAAGACGAGATAGGAATAAAGATGTTAGAAATTAAAGACTTAAAGGCGTCTTTGGCCGACGAAGACAAACAGATCCTCAAGGGGGTCAACTTGACTGTTGAGGCCGGGAAAGTACACGCGATTATGGGACCGAACGGGTCGGGGAAATCAACGTTGTCGTATGTGTTATCAGGCAAGGATGGCTATGAGGTCACTGGCGGATCTGTGGCGCTGGACGGGAAAGATATCCTCGAGATGGAGCCTGAAGAGCGGGCGGCAGAAGGGCTTTTTCTAGCGTTTCAATACCCGATTGAAATTCCCGGTGTGGGCAATATGGTGTTCATGCGCACGGCTGTTAACGCGCAACGCAAGGCGCGCGGCGAAGACGAAATGAGTGCGACTGAGTTTTTAAAAGTGGTCCGGGCAAGAGCCAAGACACTTAAAATAGATGCGGATATGCTGAAGCGTCCGGTTAATGTCGGGTTCTCTGGTGGAGAGAAAAAGCGCAACGAAATTTTACAGATGGCGATGCTTGAGCCGAAGATGTGTATTCTCGATGAGACCGACTCTGGGCTTGATGTGGATGCAATGAAGCTGGTAGCCGAAGGTGTAAATGCCCTGAGGGATGAAGGCCGTGCGTTCTTAGTGATTACGCATTACCAACGCCTGCTGGACCACATCAAGCCCGATCTGGTGCACATCATGGCCGATGGCCGTATTATCAAAACCGGTGGACCGGAATTGGCGCTTGAGGTCGAACAGAACGGTTACGCTGATATTCTGGCTGAGGTGGCCTGATGGCGGATACTCAACGGACCGTTGAGGCGGCGAAAACCCGTCTGGACAGTATCAGCCTGCCATACGGTGGATGGACAGCAGAGGCCCGCGCTGCCGCTTTGGCGCGGCTTCAATCGCAGGGTTTGCCGGGGCGTCGGGATGAATATTGGCGCTATACCAGACCTGACACCCCGACGGCCGCGACAGCCCCAATTGCAGTGCCGGAACAGCATGACGAAGACGGTGTGTTTGATCATTTGGACGCGTTGAAAATTGTTTTCGTCGATGGAGTTTTTGACCCGCAAGCCTCAGATGATTTGAGCCTTGAAGGGATCACACTAGAGCGTCTGGCCGCAACTGCCGAGTTTGATATCCACTGGGCGAAACCGATTTATGGCATCCTCGAGATGGCGGGACAAACTCCGGTCGCGCGGCCTTTGGCCTCGTTCAACACAGCGCAAGCTCGTGACGGCGTTCTGATCGATGTCAAATCCACTCCAAGTAGGCCGGTGAGCGTGATTTACCGCCACAAGGACGCGAATTCAGATGTGACGCTTCACCATGTGGTTAAAGTGGGTGAGGGCGCAACGTTTGAACTGCTTGAAAGCGGTGCGGCGGCGGCGCGGTTCAATCATGTGCTCGAGGTCGACATTGCCGATCGCGGCCAGTTTCATCACGTGCGGGCGCAGGGCCCGGATCTAGGCGTCCGGTTGGTGACGCATTTGTTCACCCGCTTGGGCACAGAAAGCGTATTCAAATCTTTTACGTTGGGGGCAAACGGCTTGCTGACACGCAACGAGTGCGTGATTGAACTGACCGGTGATGACGCCGTGGCCCATGTGGCTGGTGCGGCGATCGGTGATGGTGATTTTCACCACGACGATACGGTGTTCATCACCCACGACGCGCTGCGTTGTGAAAGTCGTCAGGTTTTTAAGAAAGTGCTGCGCAATGGCGCTGTTGGTGTGTTTCAGGGCAAGATCCTGGTCAAGAAAGATGCTCAAAAGACTGATGGCTACCAGATCAGTCAGTCGTTGCTTTTGGATGGGGACAGTCAGTTTTTGGCCAAACCCGAACTGGAAATCTATGCAGATGACGTGGTTTGTTCGCATGGCTCAACCTCGGGTGCAATTGATGAAGATGCGTTGTTTTATCTGCGGGCGCGCGGCGTTCCAGTTGATGTCGCAACCGATTTGCTGACGCTGGCCTTCCTCGCCGAGGCGCTGCATGAGATTGAAAGCGACAGCTTGTCCAGTGCGGTTGGCGAACGTCTTGAGGCTTGGTTGGCCCAGCGGCGGTCTTAAATGGGAGTGGTATCGGACATTGTTGCTATGTACCGGCAACCGCGCAGGGTCATGCGTCGGCTGCTGTCTATGGGCAAGCGCGAAGACAGGGCTCTTGCCTTTGTTATGGCGGGCTGTACCGTAGTTTTCATGTCGCAATGGCCTGTCCTTGCGCGTCAAGCCCATCTTGAGAAGCAAGATTTGAACATGTTGTTGGGGGCCGCTTTACTGGCGTGGATTATTCTGGCGCCACTGTTACTTTATTGTCTGTCCGGCCTTACCCACATAGGCGGGTTATTGTTGGGCAGAAAAGGCAGTGCCTTTGCCGCTAGGCTCGCATTATTTTGGTCTTTATTGGCCTCAAGCCCGTTAATGTTATTGAACGGGCTGGTCGGCGGGTTTATCGGCAAGGGGCCAGCGCTTCAAATGGTAGGTTTGATCTGGTTAGGGGTATTTATGTGGTTTTGGCTGTCTTGCCTGAGCTGCACAGAAGGAGAGCAGGAACCGTGAACAGTGGATTAACCAAACTGGCGGTTGAGACGGTCACCGCACCACAATCGGTGATCGATTGGCTGCAATCTTTACAGCTGTCGAGAGAAGTATTGTGGCACGCTATGGGACTGATCATCACGCTGAATGCGCTGTTGTTCGGGTTGACCAATATCCTTGCGCCTCCTGTACAGTCTCTGCCTGCGATTTTTACGTCTCCACTGCTGTTTGCGACCTTAACCGGGACAGGCTTTGTGCTCACGGTCTACGCAGTTTTTTTCATCGGGCGCGGTTTCGGGGGCGGTGGCAGTTTTGAAACCGTGTTGGCCTGTCTTGTGTGGTTGCAAGGTCTGCGATTACTGGTTCAGGTAGGTTTAAGCGTGCTTATGCTGATATCGCCAACATTTTCTGCACTTCTAGCATTTGCGGCCTCTTTGGTGGGATGTTGGATATTGGTCAATTTTATTAATATTTTTCACGGTTTTAATAGCATTTTTACGGCTTTGATTGTGATGGTGGTGGTTGGTTTGGCTGTGGTTTTGGGTCTGGTGGGGCTGTTGAGTGCAATGGGCCCGGACATTTTGGGGTTATCGTCTTATGTTTGATCATTCTCGCATTCGCAGTGATTTTCCGATTTTATCGCGAAAAGTTAATGGTAAGCCATTGGTTTATCTTGATAATGGGGCTTCTGCCCAAAAGCCACAGGTGGTGATTGACGCAATTACCACCGCCTATTCGCAAGAATATGCCAATGTCCATCGTGGGCTGCATTATTTGTCTAATCTGGCCACCGATAAATACGAGAATGTGCGGGGTATCATTGCACGGTTTCTCGGTGTCGCAGATGAGCGTCAGATTGTGATGAATTCTGGTACCACCGAGGGCATCAATACCGTTGCTTATGGCTGGGCGATGCCTCGACTGCAGCCGGGTGATGAAATTTTGCTCAGTATCATGGAACATCATGCCAACATCGTGCCGTGGCATTTTTTGCGTGAACGCCAGGGCGTTGTATTAAAGTGGGTTGAGACTGATGCCGAAGGCGGCTTGGATCCTCAGGCGGTGATAGATGCTATCACGCCGCGCACCAAGCTTGTGGCGATCACCCAGATGTCAAACGTATTGGGCAGCGTCGTCGACGTGAAAACAATCTGTGCCGCGGCGCGTGGACATGGCGTTGCTGTTTTGGTTGACGGGTCGCAGGCTGCGGTGCACATGCCAGTTGATGTGACCGATATAGATTGTGATTTCTACGCGGTGACGGGACATAAACTCTATGGTCCCTCCGGATCTGGAGCCCTGTTTATTCGCAGAGACCGCATGGAAGAGATGCACCCATTTATTGGGGGTGGTGATATGATCCGCGAGGTGCATCGTGATCAGGTGATCTATAATGAGGCACCAATGAAGTTCGAGGCGGGTACGCCTGGCATTGTACAGATGATTGGTCTTGGCGTTGCATTGGAATATATGATGTCGCTGGGCATGGCAAATATTGCCCGACATGAGGCTGACTTGCGCGATTACGCGCGGGAGCGTTTGGACGGGCTCAATTGGCTGCAGACGCAGGGCAATACAGCCGACAAGGGGGCGATTTTTTCGTTTACCTTATCTGGGGCTGCACATGCGCATGATATATCGACTATTTTGGACAAAAAAGGGGTGGCTGTGCGGGCAGGGCAGCATTGTGCTGGCCCGTTGATGGATCATTTGGGTTTAAGCGCGACCTGTCGTGCGTCATTTGCTGTTTATAATACTACAGATGAGGTGGACCGGTTGATCGAAGCGCTGGAACTGGCGCATGAGTTGTTTGGCTGAGATTTCCGATTGCGACGGCTTTGTTGGGCACATCAAACCGAGCGCAGATTTCCCCTAGTCCAGTCGGTTGCCGCCTGACGTAAAACATTTGGGAGGCCAAGAACGGGATAGCGGCTGCAGATTTTGGCACGGATTAGGCTTTCGCTATCCTGCCGTTTGAACCGTTCGTCCTTAAGCGCTGCTGCGGCGCCTTGGCTTGTACAGAAGCGTTTTTACTTGTGTGGGACCAGCTTTACTCGTCGTGCCGGCCCAGTGATGTTGTTCGATCAATAGCCCCTACTGCCCAGGAGCTTTCTTGTGCTAGTTGTCACTTCCCGTGCGGTGGTATGGTTGTTTGTTTAACAATTCCGGTTTGCGTTTGTGCCATTTTTTCATGGCTTGCAAGGGCGTTTTTTTGCCTCAGGCGGATTGTGCAAGCGGGTGATTGTGAAGCCATACATAGCGGTGCAACGTCGTCCCTAGATCTTCGCCAGATCGAAAATGCTGGCTTTGCAGCGCTCCCTCGATGTGGCCGTCGAACCGTTCGACCATGCCGTTGGTTTGCGGCGATCTTGGTAGGGCCAGCCGGGGTTCAATACTGGAAGTTAAGCAAAGCGTATCAAACGTGTGCTGTCGTGTTGCGTTGCGCCTGCGCACCCCGAAAAGGCTGTCAGTGAACGCCTTGCCATTATCGGTTTAAATTGTTTTGATACGGATTTGACATGCCCGTTTCAGATCGCCTAGACAGTGCCAAGCATTGGCGGCTGTCTTGTTGCGATACATGGTAATGAAGACCCATTGGGTGGCCCAGTTGATTGCCACAAAGAGATATCCCCGCAACGTTTCATTGGCGATGTGTGGCGGGTATTTCACGTCAATTTGGATATAGCCGGGCTCAAATGCTTTCAAGCCACTGTGCTTAAGTGTGTCATCCTTGGCTTTACGGTCACGATGAGGTCCCAGACCATGCCGACGCAGACAATGATCTGAACCCGAATGATACACAGTCGGATTGAGAAGCTCGCGCACCATCGCGAATCGATCATCTGGCGACACCCGTCACGTGTTGCGCAGTGAAACCGCCACGGCCCCTTGCGTTGGTGTCAGAGTGGTCTGACGAAGGGGGGCTGACGACGGTGAGGGTGTTTGGCTGCGATCCTGAACCCGTTGCGTTTGCGCCATTTCCACACAGTCTGTTCAGTGGTTGCGTGGCGGTCTGCCAAGATCCACGCAGGTTCATCACGCGCCTGAATGGCCGCCCGTACTTTGGTGTCGGTGTCGCTTGGCTATCACGTCGAACAAACATTGGTGTCGCCCATCTGAAAATTCCCCGAGTACCGATCTTGCCAGAAAAGCGCAGAATGAAGAGGGGCTATGTGATGATCCGCAATCACAAGTTCAACATTGCGCCAAACCTGCTGGATCGTAATTTTACGGCGGATCAACCAAACCAGAAACCGGTGGGTGACATTACCTAGATCTGGACGCGCGAGGGCTGGCTGTATCTGGCTGTATCCGGCTGTGATCCTCGACCTGCATTTGCGACGTGTGATCGGCTGGCGGTTAGCAATAGCATGAAGCGAGATCTTGCGGTCTGGGCACAGGATATGGCGGTCGCCCTGCGACAACCGCCGAAAGACTGCAGTCATCATACGGATCGTGGGTCGCAATATTGTTCAAACGAGTGCCAAAAGCGCCTGAACAAGCACAGCTTCAAGGTCTCGATGAATGGCAAAGGCAATTGTTACGACTGTGAGTATGGTATTGCGGCTTGATGGCCTGACCCATGTTACGATTGACTGCGTGTCATTGTATTGACGTGTCAACCATCAAGTCGCCGCGGCAACGGGCGAGATGTGACCGCATAGGAGCCTGACGGGGACGCCCCATCACAGTGCTGCCCCATCACAGTGCTGTCCCCTCGGATCGGTGCCTTAGGCATTCTTAGCAATGAGGGCCTCATGAATTATAAATGTAAAATATCATCGGCATTGACACTCACAAAGCAACACATGTTGCTGTTGCCCTTGATACGCAAGGCACGCACTTGGCGGCGCTGTCCAGTCCTACTAATCCGAAGGGATATTGAGAGTTGAAACGCTGGTCTCAAT
>Ga0114998_10001903_pt1 | contig 16079 bp, 14 predicted proteins | sample ArcticOcean_MG_C_5_FD_87044 | JGI IMG/M metagenome (GOLD analysis project Ga0114998, IMG submission 87044) | Marine microbial communities from western Arctic Ocean - ArcticOcean_MG_CB4_138 | ecosystem: Environmental > Aquatic > Marine > Oceanic | place: Arctic Ocean: Canada Basin | collected...
CAATAGCTCAGTTGGTTAGAGCATCTGACTGTTAATCAGAGGGTCCTTAGTTCGAGCCTAAGAGGAGGAGCCAGTTATAAAGCCTTTACAGAGATGTAAGGGCTTTTTTTATACGCACTCTCTAACCAGTCTGAAAAGCAAACTACTTTACTTCTGTACTTAAAAACAACTGCACCAAATATAGTGAATTTCTTGGCACTCATTTGGCACTAATACTTTTCTCAACACGCTTTGTTCCAAAGCTACTGAGCTAATTATTCACTATATTTGAAAAGTAACTTTAACTAATTGACATGAATAAATTACTTCTTCTTTTTGTTTTTTTAATCTTCGCTTGTTCAGTTGGAGAGGTTGTTAATGCCCAGAATGACAGTAAAATAGTTACAATATATTTAGTTAGACATTCAGAAAAAGAAGTGAAACCCAATGCATCTATGGACCCTCCACTAACGCAATGTGGAGAGCAAAGATCGGAGAATCTAAGTAGCTTTCTCAGAGATATACATCTTGATGACATATACAGCACTGACTATAATCGAACTAAAAATACAGCTCTACCAACAGCGATATCTAAAGGGCTGGAGATTAAGCAGTACAACCCCCAAGAGCTTAGCGATTTTGCAAAATTATTAATCGATCGTAAACAAGACGCACTCGTTGTTGGGCATAGTAATACAACGGCAGTCTTAGCGGGCCTTTTGGTTGATGAAGAAATGGGTGCATTTGATTTAGATATTTATGATCGAATATATCAGGTTGTTATTTATAAAAATAGCGCGCGACTTCACTTATTGCATTCAGCTTTTGTTTGCAGGAATTAATTTATAGATTGAGCTGATAAACCACAAAACACTCGTTATCAGAATAATTATAGTATCCAATGAATAATTAGACCATCCCTGTATAAAATATTTTTTTCTTATTTCTTTTCCCTCAACTTAATCAATAGCCCACTTTTAGGGAACCAAACTATTGTGGTTTTTAGTCCCGAAATAATCAAATTTACTTTAATTCAAAGCTAAACATTTGTATATTTAAATTTTACTAATGTATTAGCCAAGCCCTTTATTATGACTAAGAGAATTATTTTATCATTTTTTTGTTTGATTTCTGTTTATAATTTTTGTTTCTCTCAACCAGTATCAATTGACAATTATTCTGTAAATGGCCTTGGTCAAGTACAATTATCAATTGAAGCTCAAGCAGGAAAATATTATGTGCTTCACGCACAACACAGCACTACCTTTAATTGGGCGACTTCAATGACAATAGGTGTTGAAGGAACCATGGTAATTTCTGAGCCGGTAGGAGCATATCCACTAGAAAATTATTCGGTAACCGAACATAATATTGCAACTCCTGACGATTATGACGGAGACGGAATAGACGATGTTACAGAATTTAATAATATGCCTACGGATTCGCCCTTCAATTTTGCAGAACCTATTCCAATTAATGATGGAGCCACCTCAATACCGGATACGGAAACTTTTATGGAGTTGGCTACCGTAAATAATGTGGGTTGGGCACCATTCCTTGACGATCAAATGTATGTGAAGTTTGGGATTCTTAATAGAGATACTAACAATCCGCAGGTCTATTTTATTAATAGCAACACCTACACAATTCACGCAAGCTTTTGGAGTGGAATTGGCGCATCTGTTACTGGAGATGACAGCTCCGGGGAGATTGTTTTTAACCCCAATGACATCCTTCCAAGTGGAGTAATAGGAACGTATTCTTTCAATTTTTCTTTTGGAAACGCCTATAATTTTGAGGCCACTCAAAGAACCTATGAATTATTGGTTGCCAGCATGCCTTTTCTTCAAAATAACATGAACCACTTTATTGGACAAGCCGATGAAAACAACCATACCAATAATTATGCTACAGACTTTGTAGGGTCTAGAATAGAAGTAGTTTTAGAATCGGATGTTTTCGCTGAAATTAATTACATCCCTTTTCATGAAGCAGAAGGCTATGGGTTTTTTAAACATATGACTGATCTTAATGAAACCCCAGGAAGTAGGGATATTGTTCTTTATGATGCCTTACCAAATTCATTGCCAAGGGTAGGAGGAATTATAACCTCTGTTATACAAACGCCGTTGTCACACGTTAATTTAAGGGCGATTCAAGACAATGTTCCAAATGCATATATTGCAAATCCTTTAGCAAATGACGCCATCGCAAATCTGCTTGGAGGCTACATTTATTACAAAGTAGAAAACGAGCAGTATGAAATACGAGAAGCCACTTTAACCGAAGTGAATGACTGGTATGAAGACCTTAGGCCCACAGAGCCACAAATTCCAATTAGAGATTTAAGCATCACAGAAATCATGCCTTTAGATGGTATTAGTTTTCAAATGTCAACGGCGTTTGGAGCAAAGTGTTCCAACGTTGCAACCATGAGGTCCTTTGATCTTCCTACGGGAACGATTCCTGATGGTTTTGGAATTCCTTTTTACTACTATGATGAATTTATGCAGTTCAATAATTTTTATCAAGAGGCGCAAGTCATGATTGATAACCCTACGTTCCAAACCGATTTAAACTTTAGAATTAATCGTCTAAAAGATTTTAGAAGAGATATTAAAGATGCTCCAATGCCACAATGGATGCTAGATGACTTACAAGCCATGCATGATGACTTTCCTGTTGGCACAGCCGTTAGATGCCGATCAAGCACGAACAATGAAGATTTACCCGGTTTTAGTGGTGCGGGTTTATATACCTCTAAAACTCAATACCTTGATGAAGGTCATATCTCTAAATCTATCAAACAGGTCTATGCCAGTATGTGGAATTTTAGAGCCTATGAAGAAAGAGATTTTTATCGTGTAGATCACTTTATAGCAGCGATGGGACTGCTGTGTCACCCCAATTTTCAAGAGGAACAATCCAATGGAGTCGGGATTAGTATTGATCCTATCTACGACACAGAAGACACATTTTATTTAAATACTCAAGTAGGAGAGTCCTTGATTACAAACCCTGACCCGAACTCGGTGCCAGAAGAACTTTTATTGTATGAAGATCCCACACAAGGGGGTGGGTACCTTGTGTTAAGATTGTCTAACTTAGTAAACCCGGGAGAGCTGGTAATGGATCAAGTCTATATCGACCAAATGAGAGAGTTTCTTAGCATTATTCATGATGGATTTGAAATACTTTATGATGTTGTAGGTGCAGAAGGTTTTGGAGTAGATATCGAATACAAGGTCACCGCACAAGATCAATTGATCATTAAACAAGCAAGGCCATGGGTTTCATTTTGGGCAAATATTAATGCCGATAATGATTTGGGTATAACAGCAATTGTAGATCCTCAGTCTTCCTCTAGCCTAGGAAGTAGCGAGCTAGTAACAGCAACAATTGCCAATCAAGGTTTAAATGACATGAGTAATTTTGATATCGAGCTACTGGTGGATGGTCAGTCAATAGAAACGATTACGATTCCTCAAGCAATTCAACCTTTTAGTGAAGCAGATTTTCAATTTTCAGTACCACAAGACTTTTCAGCTATTGGCGATTATAATATCACGGCAATTGTGAGTCATCCAGATGATGAATACGAAAATAACGACACTTTAAACGTTTTTTTAAGTAAGGTTCATGGGTTGGATGGCGCGCTTTCATTTGGAGAAATTGCAGTTGTTTGTAATGACGCTGTCGAAGTGGACGCAATCATTACCAACCATGGAGAGACGACTATAACCGAAATAGCCGTTGAGGTCGTAGTTAATAGTCAAGTCGTAGACGTTATTAATGCCAGCGTTGAGATTCCTTTCCAGGAGCAAGGCACAATCGTATTAATGATCGATGACAACCTTCAACAAAACAACAACATCACGCTAAACTTGTTAAGCATCAACAATCAAAACGATGGAGACTTAACCAATAACACGGCCTCCACAACTACAACTCTAGATTCAGATTATGACATTATTACACTCATTATCAACGCTGATAATTATGCTTCCGAAACATCTTGGAAGCTCCTAGACGAAGCCAATGAAATTATATCCACTGGATCTTTAGAATCTGACGATTCAAATGAGGTTTATAGTGAAGAGATTTGTGTGAATTATACATCTTGCTTCTCTTTGTATTTTTATGATTCGTATGGAGATGGGATTTGCTGTGGTTTTGGTGAAGGAAGCTTTGAGGTTTTGGACGTATCAGGAAATACGATTCTTATTAATTACGGGGAATTTGACAATTTCGTACAAGAAGTGTTTTGTCTTGATGCCTCTGGATGTGAGATTACCGCAGATGTAACCATATCGAACGCAACTTCTGTTTCTGATAACGATGGTGCTATTACAATTAATACGAGTTCTGGATTGAGCCCATTTCAATATAGTATTGATGGCGGACAGTCATTTTCTGAGTCTAGCACATTTGATAATTTATCTCCAGGGAATTATAACGTATTTGTACGAGGCGCCACAGGACTTTGCTCATTTGAGGAAACTGTTTCAATTGAAGCTTGTACATTTACTACGGTCGATATAACAGCGACCAACGTTTCTTCTGTTGTTTCAACAGAGGGTTCCATTGTTATTACGCCAACTTCAGGGTCCGGTCCTTATCAATACAGCGTTGATGGTGGACAAAGCTTTGTAGCAACGAACGTATTTCCTAACCTGGCTGTAGGAAACTATAATGTCATTGTGAAAGATGCCTCAGATATATGTTTATATGAGGTGGGTGTTCTTATTCAAGTTGAAGGACTGGTCATCAATGAAATTAATTACAAATCAGCTGTTACGTTCAACCCCGGAGACTGGATTGAATTGTACAATCCAAAAGAAGCGTCCATAGACATTTCAAATTGGCAAATAAAAGACGACAATGACACCCATGTATTTGTCATTCCGGAGGGAACTCAAATAGCAGGAAATGGATTTTTGGTCGTTGTCAAAGATGCAGCTGCTTTTAGTAGTGTGTTTCCAAACATTCCTTATATAGGAGAATTGGACTTTGGATTTGGAGGGTCAGATGCCGTTAGAGTTTACAACTCCGATAGCAAGCTCTTGGATGAAGTTTCTTACGATTCAATAGCACCCTGGCCAACTTGTGCAGATGAAACTGGAAACACTCTAGAACTGATCACGCCAGATTTAGACAACTCATTGCCAGAAAATTGGAGCTGTATCAATGAACATGGAAGTCCAAATGCAGTCAATAGTAATGAGCTTTCTATCGAAGTGATCGATTCTAAGTCCATTACAGTGTATCCAAACCCTGTCAAAAGCACGCTTTATATTAAAGGAGATTCATTAGTTTATGACATTCAAGTTTATTCATTACTCGGCCAGCATGTGATGACTGCATTCAACACCAATGAAATTGATGTGAGCTTGTTCAACCAAGGGGTTTACTTGGTGAAAATAAGCACGGAGAATACAATGACCATCAAACGCATTATCAAGTTTTGATATAAAACTTGATAATGGTTTTAAGGCCTCTTTTTTTTAAATGAGCAAAAAAGGAAGATGAAGATAAGCTACAGGTTTTAGCTGTTTTTCAACGTATATTTTCTCAAAACCAGCGAACTATTTTTTGTTATATTTGTAGTGTAAACCAATTTAATCATGAAAAAACTACATCTAGTTTTCGTTTTTTTAATCTTCGCTTGTACTGGAGAAGATAACGATGATGCTTCACAGGAAATAAACAATACGCAATTAGCGGATGTTGATGGAAATATTTACCCTCTCTTAGAGATTGCAGATGAAATATGGGCCACTGAAAGCTTGAGAGTAAAGTCATATAGAGATGGCACTCCTATCCCGCATATTCAAGATCCAATTGAGTGGGAAAGCTTAACCACAGGCGCTTGGCGATATGTTAATGACGACCCATCAACAGAACAAAAATATGGGTTGCTTTATAATTTTTATGCTGTTAATAACCCTAGAGGATTAGCTCCTCAAGGTGCGCGAATCCCCTCTTACAGTGATCTTCTCCATTTAACTTCTTATTTTGGAGTCTTATTAAATAATACATCTAGCAATATAGACGAAGAGTCTTTTTCAAGATTTGTAACAGATGACCCAGAACTACCCTGGTCTAGAAATGACTACTCAATTTTAGGAACAAATTCAACAGGCTTTAATTTATATCCTGCGGGATTTCAGCGCGCATCTATGTCACCAACCGGGTTTGGGTACAGTGCATTTTTGTGGTCTACTAATTCAGTAAGTAATACAGGTACTTTAGTGGCTCGATTTTCTTGCAATAGTTCTTCATCAAATACAATCCAAGATTATAATGTACAATATAATTATTATGGTTGTTCTGTTAGAGTTATTAAAAATCAATAAATAAATAAAACCAATTTAACATTATGAAAAAATCAATTTTTACCTTACTAATGACGGCCGTACTAATTTCATGTAACACGGCAGTTAAGCAAGACGCTGCACCTAAAGCTATTGGCTATGAAATCCAAGATGATGGTACTAAAACGCCTTTATATGTAGGAGACATGTCAAACTTAGCGATTTGGGAAACCTATATTAAAGCCCATAACGAACGTGACTTAGAAACAATCAAAAGTTTGAATGCTGAAGAAGGCTTCAAAGCATATGCGCCAAACGGTCAGGTCATTGAAGGCACTGAAGCTCATATCGAGTTTTTAACTAACTGGTTTGCAGATGCAGATCCAAAATGGAAAATGGGTTACTTAATTGAAAATGAATTCACCAACAATAAAGGGGAACTTCGTCAATATGTAACTTCGGGACATCAATTGACATTAACAGTTGATGGTAAAGAAGTTAAGTTAGGCCAAGTTCATGATGCTCTTATCTCCAATGGTAAAGTTCAAATGTTTTATGTAACTGAACGCGTCCTTGCAGCTGATGAAATCAAGTAATCAAGGGAAATAAATTAATTTAAAAAAGCCTTCACAATTTCCTGTGAAGGCTTTTTTAATTAGTTTTCAACTAAGTCTATTGCTTGTGTGCGCCGTCACAAAATGGCCCGTCTTGTGTTTTGCCACAATTACAAAGCGAAAATCGATTTCGTTTTGCGATCGGATTACCATCACCATCTAGTAAAACAATGTCTTTGGCATTTGTAACGACCACCTTTCCTGAGGCAGTGACTTGTATTGTAGGGTTTGTATTTTGTTCCATGGTATTAGAGTTATAAATTAATTAGTTAAGAAAAAATGACTGTTTTATTGTTGTAAACCATCACTTTGCGTTCCAGGTGTAATTTGATCCCTGTTGAGAGGACTATTTTTTCTAAATCACGTCCTTTCGAAACCAAGTCATTTATAGAATGTGTGTGTGACACTCGAGTGACATCTTGCTCGATAATAGGTCCGGCGTCTAATTCGGCTGTGACGTAATGTGACGTCGCTCCAATAATCTTAACCCCTCTTTTGTAGGCTGAGTGGTAGGGTTTTGCGCCTACAAATGCCGGAAGAAACGAGTGGTGTATATTTATTATTTTATGAGAATATTTTTTTATGATCCCTTCGGGAATTATCTGCATATAGCGCGCCAGCACCACAAAATCAATCTGGTGTTCAGATAAAAGCTCCAGGTGTTTTTTTTCTGCCTCCACAGCGGTCACTTTGCTTACAGGAACGTGATAGAATGGAATGTCAAAACTATCAGCTATTGGCTTTAGATCTTTGTGATTGCTCACAATTAGAGGGATGTCTAAAGCTAATTCGCCAGACTTGTAGCGTCCTAAGATGTCATATAAACAATGATCATATTTAGAGACAAATAAGGCCATCTTAGGCTTGTAGGCTGCAGTATATAGTTCCCAGCTCATCTTAAAATTGTCCGCTATCTTTTTTTTAAATTCAGCCTTAAAATCTAAGCCATTATAAAATAACTCTTCAAATTCCCCCTCCAAACGCATAAAAAATACCTGTTGTTCTTGGTCTACATGTTGATCAATATACACGATATTACCACTTTTGTAAGCAATAAAACTTGTTACAGCCGAAATAATCCCCGGCTGATCCTTACAGTGAATTAGGATAGTAATCTTTTTCATGTTGTGAATTTAAGTAAAATTAAAAAAACAATCACTTGCGGCTACAATGTATTGAGTTCAAACAGCATTTTTTACATTTAATTTAGCTTAAAGCCTATTTGACTAAGGTTAATTAATTTATCATAACAGTTTTTTAAATAAATTATTAGTTACGTTTAAAAAATATTCGACGAAACACAAATCAAGAATGCTATAGATTACACTCAATTTTTGGGTAAATAGTTGTTAATTTTATTGTCAATTAAAATAAAGGCAATAAATTTAATGATTCAAACATTACATCTTAAATGAAAACAAATAGATCGCATTGCCCTTTGGTTAATATCTTGGATGTTATAGGAGATAAATGGTCCCTAGTTATTATAAGAGATTTATTTTTAGGCAAAAAAACATTTACAGAGTTCATGAGATCTTCTGAAAAGATCGCTTCAAATATTTTAACGAATAGATTGGAGCTATTAATCAATCATGGATTATTGGAGGTCACTAAATTGCCTCACGACAACAAAACAAAAATCTATTACCTTACAAATAAAGGGATTGATTTGTACCCAATTATTTTCGAAATGATGTGTTGGAGCAATCGTAACTTAGACAAAGAATTCGGGCCAATAGGCCAGCAGTTTTTTAAAGGTATTCAGGGACTCAGTTCGGAACAATTTATTAAGAAGACACAATCTACTTACGTAGAACATAGAGATTATATTTTATCTGCTTAACCGCCAATGATTACTTCTAGGGGGTTTTCTTAATAGACATCAAATTTCAACTCCATTAGTTTCTTTTCTTGTGAGTTAAGCCTTAAGATGAACATTAACATACCGTTTTAGTATTACAATTTAAATTTTTATTATTTTGCAACTCCTAAAGCCTGTAACCCATGAAAAAGTTTTTAATACTTTTATTGTTTTTTGTTAGCCTAACAAGCTTCTCTCAAATCCTAAACCCCGTTAAATGGGAATTTGGTTCAGAAAAGATTTCAGAAACCGAATATGAACTTATTTTTGTTGCTAAAATCGACCCTCATTGGTCCCTTTATTCTCAATTTGTTGAAGAAGGAGGCCCCTTGCCAACCCTTTTTTCATTTGAACCCTCTACAGATTTTGAGTTAATTGAAGCTATAGTGGAATCCGAATCTAATAAAGTTACACAATTAGACCCAGTATTCGAAATGGTGGTTTCTAAGTATTATGACAGCGCTATTTTTAAGCAAAGAGTTCGTGTTAAGTCCCCAGGCTTCACGCTAAATGGGAATATTGATTTCATGACCTGTGACGACACTAAATGCACTTACAAACCTGATAATCCCTTTGCATTTCAATATGCTGCCGAGGCTGGATTCTCAATTGTTGGAGGGGCCCCAATCTCGGAGTCAGAGATTTCAAAAAATGCCAATTCAGTTTTATACGGCATGACGCAAAACGCGCTTCAAAAGGCAACAACTAATTGTAGTATTCAAACCAGCTCCTTATCTCAGGACATACAAACGTCTAATAACTCGCTTTGGCAAATCTTTGGGTTGGGCTTTTTAGGCGGACTGTTGGCATTGCTTACTCCTTGTGTTTTTCCAATGATCCCTCTAACGGTTAGCTTTTTTACAAAAAAAGGCGGGGCCGCTAATGAAAAGGGGGGCGTATCAAAAGCGATTCTTTATGGTTTTTTCATTATACTGGTGTATCTAGTTCTAAGCATTCCTTTCCATTTATTAGACTCTGTGAATCCCGATATATTAAATGAGATATCAACGAACGTTTGGCTAAATGTCTTTTTCTTTATCATATTTATATTTTTTTCCTTTTCCTTTTTTGGATACTATGAACTCACCTTGCCATCCAAATGGACCAACTCGACAAGTAGAGGTGAAGGGATTGGAGGGGTATTGGGAATCTTTTTCATGGCCCTTACCTTATCTATTGTGTCGTTTTCGTGCACAGGACCAATTCTAGGATCACTGTTAGCAGGCTCCCTTTCTGCAGAAGGTGGTGCTTGGCAACTGACAGCCGGAATGGGCGGATTTGGAGTTGCTCTTGGCTTGCCTTTTGCTTTATTTGCCATGTTTCCAAATATGCTTAAAGCACTTCCAAAATCTGGAGGCTGGCTAAACACAACGAAAGTTGTTTTAGGGTTTTTGGAACTCGCTCTCGCTTTTAAATTTCTTTCCAATGCAGACTTAGTCAAACACTGGGGTTTGCTTACAATTGAAGTCTTTTTAGGGATATGGATTATCGTGTTTGCAGGTCTCGCTATTTATATTTTTGGAAAGCTAAAATTCCCACATGACTCCCCAATAAAAAAATTATCATTTTTTAGAATAAGCTCTGGGGTTCTCGTTTCTGCATTTGTAATATACTTAGCCTCAGGATTTAGAGTTAATAAGGACGCCCAAACATTCACTCCACTAACTCTTTTGAGTGGACTAGCCCCCCCGGTAGGTTATAGTTTTATATACCCAAATGATTGCCCTAATAATTTTGAATGCTTTAAGGATTTAAAGGAAGGAGTTGCTTATGCTCAAAAAGTCAATAAACCGATCTTACTAGATTTCACAGGGTATGCTTGTGTTAATTGTAGAAAAATGGAAGAACATGTGTGGCCTAAAGCCTCCATTAAATCATATTTTGAAAATGAGTATGTGTTAATATCTCTTTATGTAGATGATAAAAAAGAACTGCCAGAGGCTCAAAAACTTACGGTAAAACGTCTTGGTGGAGGGGCTCGGGTCCTAGAAAATTATGGTCATAAATGGGCGCATTTTCAAACCCAATTTTTTCAATCCAATTCACAGCCTTATTATGTGTTGTTAAGTCCAGATGGAAAGACTGTATTAAACCCTCCTGTTGGCTATACTCCTGATGAGGAAGACTATAAAATATTTTTAGACTGTGGGCTGGAAGCCTTTGATAGCCTTAACGCTGTAGATTTTAAAGCAACACCCGAATAATTTTATTAACTTTGAAAATAAATAATGACATAAACAATGATAGATAGCTTTTTGAAATTTTTAGAACTCGGACTATACCACATTGTTAGTTTCAGTAGTTATGATCATATATTGTTTTTGGTGGTTCTTGCGGTACCTTATGCCTTTAAAGACTGGAAACGACTTCTTTTACTTGTTTCTTTTTTCACGTTAGGACACACGCTAAGTTTACTATTAGGAGTTTACAACATAATAAATCTTAAAGTGAATGTAGTTGAATGGCTGATCCCATTCACAATTATCATTATGGCCTTATACAATGTATTTACCGCAGGGAAAACCTCAAAACAATCGAATCCAATAATTATAATTTGTTTGGTTTTGTTTTTTGGACCTATTCATGGTTTAGGATTTGCCAATGCGTTCCAGACTTTAGTTCGATCGCATGAGAGTACACTTCTGTCTATTATAGAATTTGCTTTAGGACTTGAACTTGGACAGTTTGTAATCGTGTTTTGTGTGTTGTTTTTCGGCTTTTTAGGGCAAACAATTTTTAGGTTTTCTAGTCGAGACTGGGTAATGGTTCTTTCGGCCGTTGTGATAGGTCTAATGCTTCCACTAATTCTTAACAGCGCACTTTTTTATTAAGATATAGCTGTATTTAAAAAATCTAGCTTCTATATTCGTTACCCTAGTTAATCCTATTACAAGTATTATTTATGACCACACAAAAGCAACTTAAGTATGACCAAGCCTATCTCAGAATGGCTTTAGAGTGGGGTAAATTGTCGTATTGCAAGCGGAAGCAGGTTGGAGCTATTATTGTTAAAGACCGAATGATTATTTCAGACGGATATAATGGGACCCCTACAGGGTTTGAAAATTTCTGTGAAGATGAGGAAGGCTACACTAAATGGTATGTACTTCATGCAGAAGCCAATGCGATATTAAAAGTTGCGGCCTCTACACAGTCTTGTAGCGGCGCTACACTTTATATTACATTATCTCCATGCAAAAGCTGTAGCAAACTAATCCACCAAGCAGGAATTACTAGAGTTGTTTATAGCGCAGCCTACAAAGATCTTTCAGGGGTTAAGTTTTTAGAAAAAGCAGGGATTCAAGTTGAATTACTAACGCTTTAATATGGCGTCATTAAACAAAAAAAACAGTCCATTTTTCATGGCATTCTTGCTGGCTGTAGGTGTTTATATAGGGAGTAAATTAAGCACCAACACAACAGGGTTTTATAGCAACTCAAAAAACAGTAGTAAGTTAAAATTAAATCGTCTTATTGATTATTTAGATTATGACTATGTAGATGCGGTTAACACGGACAGTATTGTGGAAGGTGTAATTGATAATATTTTACAAAACCTAGACCCGCATTCCACTTATATTTCCAAACAGGACATCACTTCTGTGAACGAAAACATGAAGGGGGATTTCATAGGAATAGGGGTGCAGTTTTATAAATATAAAGACACTATTTCTGTTATTCGCTCCATTAAGGGTGGGCCAAGTTTTCGTGCAGGTATTAAGGCAGGAGACCGTATTGTAACGGCCGACAGCGATATAATCTATGGCCCTTCGTGGAGTCAAGACAAGGTGATTAAAAAGTTAAGAGGACCAAAAAATTCAAAAGTTAGATTACAAATTAAGCGCACGAATATAGATAGTCTATTAGCCTTTGAGATCACCCGATCAGAAGTTCCGATTAAGAGTGTAGATGCATTTTATATGATGAGTCCAACTCTTGGGTATGTCAAAATCAATCGCTTTGCTGAAAGCACCTATTTAGAGTTTAAAAAAGGAGTTAATGATTTACTGTCAAAAGGCGCTGTAAACTTAGTATTAGATTTACGCGATAATCCTGGAGGGTTTTTGCAGATTGCCGAACAAATTGCGGATGAGTTTCTTGAAGCAGGTAAGCTTATCCTATTTACCAAAAACAAATCTAACCGAATCAACGAAAGTTATGCAACCAAAAAAGGGCGATTTAAAAACGCTGATGTTTATGTATTAATTAATGAAAATTCGGCCTCTGCAAGTGAGATCATTGCAGGTGCGCTTCAAGATAACGACAAAGGCACTATTATTGGCCGGCGCTCATTTGGAAAGGGATTAGTTCAACAAGAAATGGGCTTGGGGGATGGAAGTGCAATTAGGCTCACCACAGCAAGATACTACACACCCACAGGCCGGTCTATACAGCGTTCTTACCTTGGCGGATCTGAAGCCTATTATGATTCTTATTACAAGCGGTTGGAAGATCGTAAGACAAGCCAGACCGATTCTGAATCTAGTGTTGACAGCCTGAAGTTTACAACCCCAAAAGGGAAGATTGTTTATGGTGGTGGAGGTATAATTCCAGACATTTACTTGCCTTACGATGCAATCTTTAACAGCCCCTTGTTTGAACTTCTAAAAGGGACAGGGGTTTTAGATTTCTTTGTTTTCGAACAATTAGATAAACAACGTTCTCGTTATGAATCGTTATCAAAGTCACAGTTTTTAAAAGAATTTGAACTATCAGACTCTCTTTATCAAAAATTTATTACTTACTTAAAAGAGTTAACTGAAATTACAGTGAGTGAAAAGACGACTCATGAATACGCTCTAAAAGTTCTTTTAAAGTCTGGCTTTGTAAAACAACTTTTTGGAGATTCTGCTGCGGCTGAAGTTATTAGCGAAATTGATCCAATTTTGCAAAAAGTGCTCGAGATAGAATCTTTACAAATTGTAAACTAAGATTTTTCTTTTACGGTTCGGTCTATTTTTTTAACAACACGAAGAATGCTAAGTAAAAGAATTGCACACCCTCCGGCTATTGCCGTGATAATTGCAGTGTAGCTATCGTTTTCAAAGGGAGCAGAGAAATTAATTTTTGTGATGTTAAACCCAATAATAACAATGGCTACTGCAGATAATAAATAAGTTAAGACTCGCATACTTATAATAAAAATTTAATATTAGAGGTAAATAGCTTGACAGCGATTGCCAAGAGAACGACTCCAAATACTTTTCTAATAATATCTATTCCATTTTGCCCAATCAATCGCTCAATTCGTGAGGATGTTTTGAGTACTATGAAGATCACAAGAACATTTATAACCATTGCAATGATGATGTTTTCTGTGTGAAACTCAGATTTTAAAGATAATAATGTTGTAAGGCTTCCAGGTCCAGCAATTAAAGGAAACGCTAAAGGAAAAACAGAGGCATTCATGGCAGTCCCCTCTTCTTGCTTGTAGAGTGTGATCCCTAAGATCATTTCAAGTGCAATAAAGAACAAAATAAATGCCCCAGCGACCGCAAATGAATGGACATCAATTCCAATGAGGGTTAAAATGCTTTCTCCTAAAAATAAAAAAACAATCATGATAACTCCTGCTATAACTGAAGCTTTTCCACTTTGGATATGGCCAGCCTTTTTTCTGAGATCAATAATAATTGGAATATTTCCAACAATATCAATCACAGCAAAAAGCACCATAAATGTCGTTAAAATCTCTTTAAAGTCGAAACTCATCATTTTATATTATATGCCTACAAAGGTCTAATAATTAATTATAATTGCAAGTTTATTTTACGGGATTATTTTCATTCTAAATGTTTACAATAAATAGTATATTTGAGGCATGTTTCAAATAGGAAAAACCATAGTCTCCGAAGACATTATTGAGAAAGATTTTATTTGCAATCTTAGCGCATGTAAGGGAGCTTGTTGCGTAGACGGGGACTCAGGGGCTCCACTTGAGGCCTCAGAAGCCGATATTTTGAAAGACATTTACCCTGTCATTAAACCCTATCTGCGCAAGGAAGGCATTGCAGCTATTGAAGCCCAAGGGACGCATCTTGTTTCAGAAGACGGTGAACTAGAAACGCCTTTAATTAACGGCGCTGATTGTGCTTACGTAATTTTCGACGAGAAGAAAACGGCTCTGTGTGCTATTGAAGAAGCATATAACCAGGGCGATGTGAGTTGGAAAAAACCAGTGTCTTGTCATCTATACCCAGTTCGCGTAAAAGATTATACTGAGTTTTCTGCTGTCAACTACAATCACTGGCATATTTGTGATGACGCCTGTACATTAGGAAAAGAACTTCAGGTTCCTGTTTATAAATTTGTAAAAGAAGCCCTCATTCGAAAGTTTGGAGCCGATTGGTATACTGAGCTAGAAAAAGTGGCAGCGACCCACAAATAGAGACTATAAACACCTGCAGACCACCCAAAGCTATTCATGTAATTGTAGACCAGAATTTTAGGTCTTTTTAATAATTTGACAACCCTTAAATGAATTTATCCTTTTTTTGACTTAAAACGACCCCCTTTGTCCCTAAGAGAGAGCGGCACACTAATGCCTTAGCTATTAGTGCTTTAGTTGATTAACTTCGTTTTTTTGCTGTAGGAAAAAACCTACTCGTTGTTAAAAACTTACAGGCAATGTTTATAAAAATGACTTTCATTTGAAGGAACAAATTTGAACCTTTGTTAACCGCTCAAATGCGTCGCAGTTTATTCCAAAAATCGTAAATATTTTAAAAAAAAGATGTCACAAGTAGAACCAATTTTACAGCCAAATAAAGATAGATTTGTTATTTTTCCAATCCAACATCATGATATATGGGAATGGTATAAAAAATCAGAGGCTAGCTTTTGGACTGCTGAAGAAATTGATTTGCACCAAGACTTAACAGACTGGAGCACAAAACTTAATGAGGATGAGCGTTATTTTATCAAGCATATCCTTGCCTTTTTTGCAGCGAGTGACGGAATTGTAAATGAAAACTTAGCAGAAAACTTTGTAAATGAAGTTCAATACAGTGAAGCAAAATTCTTTTATGGATTCCAAATCATGATGGAAAACATTCATAGTGAAACGTATTCACTATTGATAGACACCTACGTAAAGGACGAGGTAGAAAAAGACAAGCTTTTTAATGCCATTGAAAACTTTCCAGCGATTAAGAAAAAAGCAGATTGGGCATTGAAGTGGATTGATTCTCCAAGTTTTGCCGAACGTCTTATTGCATTTGCAGCGGTAGAAGGTATTTTCTTCTCAGGAGCATTTTGTTCTATATTTTGGCTTAAAAAACGCGGCCTAATGCCAGGGTTGACATTCTCTAA
>Ga0114998_10001911_pt1 | contig 16041 bp, 15 predicted proteins | sample ArcticOcean_MG_C_5_FD_87044 | JGI IMG/M metagenome (GOLD analysis project Ga0114998, IMG submission 87044) | Marine microbial communities from western Arctic Ocean - ArcticOcean_MG_CB4_138 | ecosystem: Environmental > Aquatic > Marine > Oceanic | place: Arctic Ocean: Canada Basin | collected...
ATGTGCCATCTGAAGTGGAATTATCTAAATGGAGAGAAGGCGCAATCGGTGCTTGGTTAGATGCCAAGGGCACGTTTGAACCTGATGTCGCCAGAAGAGTACTGTTAGAGCAAGGCATGGAAAGCTTTGTCGCTCAGCTTGAAAAAGCCGGCGCTCTGTAAAGCGTTTACCTACAAAATTTCGGAAAGATCATTTAGGCTATCAAGTAGTCCTAGATGGTCTTTTTCTACATGAATTAATTATAAGTGAGTAACCATGGAAAGTCTCTTTCTACTTGGAGTATTACTATTTCTAATCCTCTGTGGTGCGCCAATCGGTTTCACTTTAATCTTAATACCCTTCTTTTATATTTTGATCACCGATGCTGTACCTCTGGTTTTAATCCCCAGTCAAATGTTCAGCGCAATTGATTCAGTTCCATTGACTGCGATTGCTTTTTTCATGTTGACGGGGGAGTTAATGACCAGTGCGACGATTACCGATCGGCTCGTTGCATTGAGCAGAGCTCTGATTGGCCGGATGCGCGGAGGTTTGGCGCAGGTTAACGTCCTTGTGAGTATGTTTTTTGCGGGGATGAATGGGTCGGTCGTGGCTGATACCGCGACAGTGGGTGCATTGGTGTTGCCAGCCATGAAAAAGGCTGGATATCCTCCCGCCTTTTCCGCGGCTGTTACGGGCGTTAGTTCCACCATTGGTGGCATCATTCCACCCAGTATTATGATGATTGTCCTTGCTAATGCGACTGAGATTTCGGTCGCAGCATTGTTTGCGGCTGGGATCATTCCGGGCCTGCTGATTGGCGTGGTGATCATGTTAATTAACCATTACTTCGCCATAAAGTACAATTTTGAACGCAGTGATGAGAGCTTTTCGATACGGCGAGCCGGGAAAGAGTTGTATCGATCCTCGTTCGCCCTGCTGATCCCTGTGGTTTTGGTTGGTTCGGTTATGGGTGGCATAGCATCGGTTGTTGAGGCCGGTGCCATCACAGCAATGGTTGCGTTATTTACCGGTGTATTTGTATATCGCACCATAAAATGGAAAGAATGCGCAGGCGCTTTCCGTCGGGCATTTCGTAATTCGGCAATGGTTTTTATTATCATAGCAGCGTCGGGACCCTTTAGTTGGTTGCTTACTTCATTGGGGGCAATCCGTGATCTTGAGAGTTGGTTACTAAGTCTCGCGGATTCCCCCATTATCTTTATTCTGGCCCTTCTTCTTTTTATTTTTCTGCTCGGAATGGTGATGGATTCTGCAGTGAATATTATCATCGTTGGCCCAGTTCTCGTTGACGTTATGGCGCAAGCTGGCTTTCCTGAGGTTCAGGCCGCGGTCGTAGTCATCGTTGGCTTCTTGATAGGGTCTGTAACACCGCCAGTTGGCGTCGCCTTTTTCACTTCTGCAACCATTGCTCAAGTTCGACTAGAAGAGGTGGCCGTGGCCTTAGTTCCTTACCTCGTAGGTTTATTTTTGCTGTTATTTCTCATTCTCGTCATTCCGGAATTGACGATGTTTCTGCCACAGGTGATGAGTTAAATGAAAACAATGTTGAAATTTTTAAATAACTTTGACCGCACTATCCATCGCGCTTTAGAGGCTTTATGCTCATTGTTTTTGGCTTCGATGGTTGGATTCACGCTCTATACTGTTCTCATGCGATATGTGTTCGAAAACCCCCCTGTCTGGGGGGATTTGTTAACGGTACTAAGTAATATTTGGTTGATGTTTATAGCGCTCTCGCTCACAGCCAGAGATAATGAACACATTGCTTTGAACCTCATTTACGAAAAGTTACCCCCAAGGTTCGCCTTGTATATACGCCAGTTTTGGAAGCTTATGATTTTATTGGTCGGGATAATTCTGATCATCTATGGAATCGAGCTGGTCGAAGGCATGCGTGGCAAATATTGGGAAATGTGGCATTTTGAATTTACTGCACAAGGCATTGAGTTCAAAGAGAACTATATGCCAAAAAAATATGCTGTCATGATCCTGCCGTTAGCTGGATTTTTGACGGCCTTTGGGGCTGCTATCAGTTTAGTGAAAAAGGTCTAATCTTTTTCACTAAACCTGAATCGATCATTTGGTTTGGCGTTCGCACCATAGCTGCGCGAGGTGAAGCCTGGGCGTTAACGGCGAAAATTGCCCCTTTTCCTGACGTGTTTGCCGCCTGTAAAATTACTCAATAAAATTGTGAACGTCTTTATCCGGGCGTTGCGCAACAGCGTCGCATCTTTATCACCACTGCTGCGTCTGGACTGTTCAGCTGGTTACCAACAGCCATTAGCTTTATGAACTGGGAAAGGACCAGCCCAACGAAAAAAATTCTTTTGAATCCGGATGGATGGGTTCGTAAAGTATTGACCGGATTTTGGACGCTTGATTTCCTTTTAGGATGGTGGGTTTTTTTCAAATGACATGCCCAAAAGCCTTGCTGCTATGATTTCACCATTTGCTGCAAGGCTGGTGTGTCTTGCGGCGTTTGTCATTATTTTGGAAGGCGTCGCACATTACTGCAGCGGCATTTTCAAAGTGTCGGGAGCCATAGGAGATATTGATGCATAACGGGTCTACCGGTCTGGTTTACTTCGGTCTTGCTTGTGATGATAGAGCTCTGGGCACGGATGCTGGGGTCAATCGTCAAACTGGTGACTGCTGATGCTGTTTGCATGCTCGTCAGTCTCTTCTCCATGCTCGGTTCATAAAAATGGCTGGTCTAATCGGTTAGGCACCCATTTTTCGGTTGGCAAAAACACTTGATCCAACGGGTCTGGCAACGCGTGGCAGAGGTTTGCAATTATTTATTTCTCGCAGGCGATTATGTTGTTTTTCAAACCCATTGTGGGAACTTTTGCGATAGTCATTTGCCCTTGAACGGCTTATAGTTTTAGCATGCGTGAGGGTGAGCGACATCTGTTGATTTTAAGCGTTCTACAGGAAAAACCTGTGGTAACAGTGCACGAACTTGTTGCACTTACCAATTCTTCCGAAGCCACCATTCGCCGCGATATTGCCGCCTTACATCAAAAAAATAAATTACATCGTATGCGTGGAGGTGCGGAGGCTAAAAATACCCGTGCCTATCCCGAGGCAACTGGAAGATCGTTTGCATCAAACCAAAACATCAATGTTGCCCGAAAACGGGCGATTGCCCGGGCTGCTGTTGCTATGTGTGACGACAGCGACGCGATTATTATCAATGGTGGGACGACAACGTTTCAGATGGTGCATTACCTGACGCGGCGCCATCTTCAAGTGTTCACCAATTCCCTGCCGATCGCCAATCATTTACTCGACCATACCCAGAATACGGTGATTGTGCCGGGTGGACGAATTTACCGCGATCAAAACATTATTCTCAGCCCGTTTAAAAACGATGGCTCCAAACATTTTCAAGCACAGAAAATGTTTATGGGTGCGTATGGCATCGGGGCTATGGGGGTGCTGGAGATTGATAATCTGATCGTTCAGGCTGAAGAGAAATTAATCGATCAGGCCGAGGAAATAATCGTTTTGGTCGATAGCTCCAAATTTGATATTCGCACCAGTCTGGTGCTGTGTCCTCTGATGCGCATATCCACGTTGGTCACCGATACGGGTCTGAGCAGCCAAGCCCGCGATATGGTACAGGAGGCGGGGGTCAAGCTGGTTACGGTTGAAGCGCCGCAAGATCCAAACTGATTGTGGAAAAGATGGATGGATAAACGAAACCATATTGCCGTATTTGATCTGGGAAAAACCAACCAGAAAGTTGTGCTTATTGATGGCAAAAACCTGATACCAATCGACAGCCGCAAAGCGCCTAATTCTGTTCTACAGGGCCTGTATCCGCATCTTGATACCACCTCCCAATGGCGGTTTCTGTGCGATTGCCTGTCTGATTTTGAACAGGACCACGGGGTGGATGGTGTGGCAATCACCACCCATGGCGCAACCATAGCCTTGGTGGCCGGTGATAGGCTGGCTTTACCGGTCTTGGATTACGAGTTTGAAATGCCGCCGTCGGTGGATGAAGCTTATAACGGGTTGCGGCCCCCATTCGACGAAACATTATCACCAAGACTGCCTGGTGGGTTGAACATTGGGGCCCAACTGCATTTTCTTCTGACAAAGTTTCCAAAAGAGTTTGCCCGCACTGATTATATTCTCACCTATCCGCAGTACTGGAGCTTCCGATTAACCGGGCAGGCCCGCTCAGAGGCCACTTCACTGGGGTGTCATACCGATTTATGGCAACCCGAAACGGGACAGTTTTCAAGTTTAGTAGGCCGAATGCTGCCTAAAACTCTGTTTCCGCCGATTGCAAAAGCCAGTGATGTATTTGCACTATCGTCTGCGGCCGCGCAGGCCACGGGGCTGCGGCCCGGTATTCCGGTGACCTGTGGTATTCACGATTCAAATGCGTCGCTTGTGCCATGGCTGAACAGTGGTCATCCGCTTTCGGTCGTATCCTCGGGGACATGGACTATTGTTATGTCCTTGGGGGTGTCGCCGGGCGTGATGGATGCTGGGCGCGATATGTTGGCTAACGTTGATGCGTTGGGAAGGCCGACACCGACGGCGCGTTTTATGGGTGGTCGTGACCATGATCTGCTAACCAAAGGGTGCGATGGCGCGGCCAGTTTTTCTGATATCGCCACAGTGATTTCCAAAGGTATTTTTATCATGCCGGGGCGGGTACCGGGGGTGGGTCCGTTTCCACAAGCGCGCGGTGGCTGGCGTGGTACGCCACCGGTTGGGATGGCTGAAAAACTGGCAAGTGCCACATTGTATTTAGCGCTGATGACCCAGACTTGTCTGGATCTGATCGGCATGGGCCAGCACATTATACTTGAGGGCCCACTGGCGGGCAATTTGCCGTTTGCGCGGTGTTTATCGGCGCTGACCGGTGTTGCTGTACATGTGTCATCTGATGCAACGGGCACCGCAACGGGGGCGGCTTTGCTGTTACTTGAAGCCGATCACGGCCCACAGCTTGGCCCTGCGGTGGCGCCCGCCGATTTGCCGGGTTTGTCGATCTATGCACAGATCTGGCGAGATCACGCCCAACGGGCCAGATAGGCCGGACCGCGATCAAGCCATGTGAAACACAGTTTCCAATGGCTTGGTGACAGGTGCGTTATCCGCATGTGTTTCCATAATATCTGCCATAAACGCCCACCAATTTTGCATGATATCAGTGGTCACCAAAGCGTCCAAATCATGATCCGTGCGGCGCCATAGAACTGCAAAAAGAATGTCGGTTTCCGGGTCAAGATGAATAGAATAATCCCGCACACCTGCCGAGGTCAGTGCCTGTGATAATTCGGGCCAAATCGCATCATGGCGGCGCTTGTATTCTGTGTGCATGCCGGGGTTCAACCGCATGGTGAAGGCAAATTTTTCTTCTGTCACTTGATGTTCCTTTGCTGCAGGCGCTTGGCCAGAATTGGCAGGGCAATAACGGCTATTAACAATCCGCCAATGACAATGGACATCACGATGCCGGGCACATTCAGCAGCCCCAACCCGAAGGTGACCAACCCCATGATAAATGCGGCAAGCACCACGCCTATGATGCTGCCCGCGCCCCCCAATATGCTCACACCGCCCAGCACCACCATGGTGATAACTTCCAATTCCCAGCCCTGGGCAATGGAGGGGCGCGTCGACCCCAGCCGTGAGGTCAGCAAGACCGCAGCAACCCCAGACATAATACCGGTCAGACAGAATAAAACGAGTTTTATGCGCCGCACCCGCACGCCCGAGAATTCTGCAGCGATCGGGTTGTTGCCGATGACAAATATCCAACGGCCAAAATTGGTCCGGTGCAGCAGAATATAGAACAACACAGCCATGATTAAAAACAACACAAATTCGAACGAGATAACCCACCAAACATAGCCTTGACCGAAGAAGGCAAAGCTTGTCGGATAGCCTTTGTAAGCTTGATCCCCCAGCACGATAAAAGACAGGCCGCGAAAAAAGCTCATGGTGCCGATGGTCACCACGATAGACGGAAGCCCAAGACCGGTGACCAAAACACCATTGAACGCACCGCAGATAAGTCCGGTTAGAATGCCAACGGCCACCAAACCGGGTGTTCCGACCCCAAATTGCAGCGCAAGCCCCATCATCGTCGAGGCAAACGCAATGATAGCTGCCACCGATAAATCAATTTCTCCAGAAATGATGACCAGTGCCATGGCCAGTGCAATCAGCGCTTTTTCGGTGAAATTAAACGTCGCATCCGACAGGGACCATGGCGATAAAAAATAGGGTGTGGCAAAGCAGTTCACGATGAAAATCGTCACCGCCACGAGCAATAAAAGTGATTGCCATGAAAACAGCGCGGATTGAAACGGATGGGTCAGCCGATCTGGAATTTGGCGGGTGGTCAGTGGGACTTTGGTCATGGATCAGACCCCGTATTTTTCAAGATAATCCGGCCCTGCCGGCGTTCACTGCGGGCATTGAAAACTACGGCCAGAATGATCGCCGCCCCCGAGATCGCCATCTGCCAAAATGGTGAGATGTTGATCACCGGCAAAGCGCTGTTGACCAGACCTAAAAACAGCGCCCCTAAGACCGTTCCGGCCACCGTGCCGATGCCTCCGGCGATTGACACGCCACCGATTACACAGGCGGCAATAATGGATAATTCATAGCCTTTGGCCACTTCGACCGATCCAATCACGTAGCGCGATACCCACAGATAGCCGCACAGGCCTGACACCAGACCCGAGATGCAAAAAGCGGTAAAGACGGTTTTACCTAGGTCTATGCCTGCATAGACCGACGCCGTTGGATTGACGCCCACAGCATAGATTGATCTTCCCGGTGCGGTGCGTGTCATCATCACAAAAAACGCCAAAGTGATTGCAATGGCACACCACGAAAGCAATGGCAGGCCAAGAAAATCCAAGCGGGTGCCTTGAATGAAAGCCGGGCTCAACTGATCTGCATTGACCCATTTTCCACCGGCAATCAGGAAAATGACACCGCGATAAATGGTCAAAGTGCCTAAGGTGACAACAATTGAGGGAATACCCAATTTCCAGATCAGCAAGCCGTTGAACGCCCCGAGGATTGTGCCGCAGGCCATTGCAATACACACGAGGACTGGCACCGAAATCTCAGGATAGGCTGCGTTAATCAGCGCCACGCACATCCCCGACAGCGCCAGATTTGCCGCCATCGACAAATCAATGGAGCGGGTGATAATCACCACCATCTGTCCTAAGGCCAGAATGATCAACATTGAGCTGTTGTTAAAAATACCCAGAAGGTTGTTCAACGATCCAAACGCCGGAGAGCGAAATGTGGTACAAATCACCACAGCCACCAGTGCCAGAAACAGCCAGATTTCGCGCGATTTCAAGAGGTGTTTCATGCCATTGCACCGCTGCCTATGCCCGCTGCGGCCATCACCAAGCTTTCCGAGGTCAAGGCATCATCATTGGTATAAATGTCAACCATCAGGCCTTCGCGCATGACCACGACCCGGTCGCTCATGCCCAGAATTTCAGGAAGTTCTGACGACACCATGATAACGCTGAGCCCTTGGCTGGCGAGATCGCCCATAAATTCATGCACGGCTGCTTTGCTGCCTATATCGATGCCTTTTGTTGGTTCATCCAGAATAATGACTTTGGGTTGGGTGGCGAGCCATTTGGCCACCACTACCTTTTGCTGGTTGCCGCCCGACAGGGTGCCGGCGTGCTGGCTGAGCGAACTGGCGCGCAGGTCAAGACGCGTGGCATAGTCTCGCACCAATGCAAATTCTTTGGCCAGTTTTAAAAAGCCGTTGCGTGACGTTTTACCAAGAGACGGCAGTGACACATTTTGAAAAATCGGCAGATCGGTGACGACCCCCTGTTTGCCGCGCTCTTCTGGCACATAGACGATACCGGCGTTGATTGCGTCTGCTGGGCTTTTAAAGTCAACGACTGTGCCTTGCAATGTGACCGTGCCGGCGGTTGGCGTTGTGATCCCGAACAGCGCTTGCATCACTTCACTGCGGCCAGCGCCAACCAGACCGTAAAATCCCAGAATTTCACCTGTGTTTAGTTCGAATGTGATGTCGTTAAACTCAGTGGGGTGGCTCAGATGAGAGACGTTTAGAACCGGTGCGCCAATTTTAGCTGTTTTCTGCGGGTAAATCTGGTCGACTGAGCGCCCGACCATCATTTGTACAATGTGCGATTGGTCGGTATCACCAATTAGGCCTTTTCCAATAAATTGGCCATCGCGAAAAACCGTGAATCGGTCGGCAATGCGATAGATCTCGTCAAATTTATGCGAGATAAATAAAATTGCTTTATCCGCATTTTTCAGGTGCTCGATCAAATCGAACAGGTCTTTAATTTCTTTATGTGACAGGGCGGCCGTGGGCTCATCCATGATCACTATGTCGGCTTTGATCGACATGGCGCGCGCAACAGCCACCAGATGTTTATTAGCAATTCCCAGTTCTTTGAGGACGCTGTTGGCGTTGATATGAGCCGCGCCCATTTCGTTCAAAACATCTCGGGCTTTTTGCCGCAAACGGCCCCAATCTATGGTGCCAAAACCCGTTTTTGGCGCATGGCCCAAAAAGATATTTTCGGCGACCGTCAATTCGTCAAACAGTACGGTTTCTTGGTGGATCGCCGTGATACCAAGTCCAAAAGCGGCATGGGGGCTGGGCAGCGACACAGATTTGCCACGGATTTTTATCACACCTTCATCCGGTTGGTAAATTCCGGTCATCGATTTGACTAGTGTGGATTTTCCAGCGCCATTCTCGCCGATGAGAGCCGTCACCTGTCCGGGATAAAGCTCCAGGCTGACGCCATCTAACGCTTTGACACCGGGAAAGGATTTGGACAATCCAGTGAGGGTGAGGAGAGGCTCTGACATCGTCTGATGTTACTGTCTTATATGAGAAGGCCAAGCGCTTTTGGCTTAGATTTTTGCATTTTAGCACCTGCTCAATTAGGGCAAGATTTGCGCGAAAGCGGTATAAACCCGGCAGTCATTGCGTGCCGGGTTCGTATTTTTAAGCAGTTTAGTAGATTTTTGAGAAAGCTTCGATATTGGAGGCGTCGAAAGTGAACGGAGCAGCCATTGCCGCTGAGTTTGTTTCATCCAAAGTGATCTCGCCCACATGGCCGATTGAGATCGTTACGCCGGGTGCTGCCGTGACAGCGCCAGAGGCCAATGCATTGGCGATGTAGACCGCAGAATACCCCAAATCAATTGGGTTCCAAAGTGCTACGGCCTTTGACGAGCCGTTGTCGATGAATTGCTTGAACTCAGAGGGCAGGGCCAGACCGGTGACGTTGATTTTGCCAATCAAGCCTTCATCGGTCACCACTTGTGCCGCTGCAACAACGCCAACAGTGGTTGGGGCAATAATGGCTTTTAAATTGGGGTATGAGGCGATCAAACCCTTGGCCTCATCTGTGCTTTTGACTGAATCGTCATCGCCATAGACCGTTGCAACCAGGTTGATATTCGCAAATTTCGTTGGCATGGCCGCTTTTGCGGCATCAATCCATGAGTTTTGGTTTGCCGCGGTAGAAGAGGCTGACAAGATTGCCACATCACCGCCATCCGGCAAGTAATCTGCCGCCAATTTGATGATTGTTTCACCAATCAAGGCCGTGTCTGACGGGTTTAAATGCATCTGGCGGCCTTCGGCGGCAACGCCGGAGTCCCAAGAAATCACCGAAATGCCACGATCCATGGCTTTTTTCAAAACTGGCACCAATGCGTCGGGATCATTGGCCGAAATGGCAATGGCATCGACGCGTTGTGCGATCAAAGCGTTTACAATTTCGATTTGACCTTCGGCAGTGGCTGCGGTTGGACCGGTGTATATGATTTCGATACCACCAATTTCTGCCGCGGCTTCATCTGCGCCCTTTGCAGCGGCATCGAAGAATCCGTTGCCGAGTGATTTTACAACCAACGCGATTCGTGTATCGGCGCTTGCTGGGATTGCCAGCAAAGCCAGAGCCGAGGCCGCAGCCGCGACGGTTAGTTTCTTGAATATATTCATTTCTATTTCTCCCGATGCTTTAATATCAATCTGTTCACCACGATGTCAGACTGTATATGACCTTGGGTCATTCTCAAGTCTTGTTTGGAAACACTTTCACTGGCGCTACTTTATGTCAATCAATTTCAACCTATTCTGAATTGTATCAATCATTAATTGATCGATAATGATGGAAAATGATTGACAATATAGAGCTCCAACGGGGAGACTGCTGATAACAACTTGGAGCAAGCATGACTGATATAGTGGGTTCAACGCGGTTAGCGTATTTATGGCAGGCTGCCGTTGCAGACGATATGTCGGAGGCCGAGCGTTTGATGTACCGCTCCAACTTATTGGGGTCAGACATGCGGGTGACCAATTACGGAGGCGGCAATACGTCCTCAAAAATTGCCCAGACCGATCCGCTGACCGGAAAAGAAGTTGAGGTGCTTTGGGTAAAAGGATCTGGCGGTGATTTAGGGACGATTAAGGCAGATGGTTTTTCCACCTTGTATATGGACAAACTCACGGCGCTTAAGGGCCTTTACCGCGGTCTAGACTATGAGGATGAGATGGTCGGGTATCTGCCACATTGTACGTTCAACCTCAATCCGCGCGCGGCCTCGATTGATACGCCCTTGCACGCTTTTGTCCCCAGACCCTTTGTCGATCACATGCATCCCGATGCAATTATTGCAATTGCGGCCTCAAGCGACAGCCAAGCACTGACTGCAGAGATTTTTGGGGATACGATTGGCTGGCTACCATGGAAACGCCCGGGCTTTGAGCTGGGGCTCTGGCTGGAAACATTCTGCCGCGACAATCCCCAAGCCAAGGGTGTCATTCTCGCAAGCCATGGGTTGTTCACATGGGCAGACACGCCAAAAGAATGCTATCAGACAACGATTGATACGATCAATACAGCAATCAGATGGTTGGAGGCACGCACCGCAGGCCAACAGCCGTTTGGCGGGCCGGTCTGTGGCGTGCTCGCGCAGACCGCACGTGCCGAGATTGCCAGTGCCTTGATGGTGCGTATCCGTGGCATGATTTCTGCCGATAGTCACAAGATCGGTCATTTGGACGACAGCGATGCCGTGCTCGAATTTGTTTGTTCAAAGAACCTTGCGCCCTTGGCTGCGCTTGGAACCAGCTGCCCAGATCATTTTCTGCGCACCAAAATATGTCCATTGCTGGTTGCACTGATACCCGGTGAAACGGATGTTACCGCCATCGTTGACGGGTTGACGGCCACAATCGCCACGTACCGTAAGAATTACGCTGATTATTACAACAGATGCCGTCACGCGGACAGTCCCGCGATGCGTGATCCCAATCCGGTGATATTTCTGGTGCCCGGGGTCGGCATGATTTCATTTGCCAAAGATAAAGCCACTGCGCGGATATCTAGCGAGTTCTATATCAATGCGATCAATGTGATGCGAGGGGCCTCGATGGTGTCGACCTATCAGGGTTTACCGACACAAGAGGCGTTTGATATCGAATACTGGTTGTTAGAAGAGGCGAAATTGCAGCGCCTGCCAAAAGCTAAATCGTTGGCTGGCAAAGTGGCCTTGGTCACGGGCGGGGCCGGTGGTATTGGCCGTGCGACAGCCACCCGAATGCTGCGTGAGGGTGCCTGTGTCGTGCTGGCGGACATTGACGTGGCAGCACTTGAGCAGGCAGAACAGACCATGAGTGCCGAGTTTGGTAACGACGTTGTGCGCTCTGTGGTGATGAATGTGGTGGATGAGGCACAGGTGGGTGCAGCGTATCAAGCCGCGACGCTGTTTTACGGTGGTATTGATGTTTTGGTCTCCAATGCCGGTCTTGCTTCATCTGCGCCTATCGAAGAGACATCCCTTGCCTTGTGGGACAAAAACATCAGCACGCTGACAACTGGCTATTTCTTGGTCTCACGCGCAGCATTCAAATTGTTTCGAGCACAGGGCATCGGTGGCAACGTGGTTTTTGTCGCCTCAAAAAACGGTCTTGCGGCCTCGCCGAACGCAGCGGCGTATTGTACCGCTAAGGCGGCGGAAATTCATCTTGCGCGCTGCTTGGCCCTCGAGGGTGCCGAAGCTCAGATCCGGGTGAATGTGGTCAATCCTGATGCTGTGCTGCGTGGATCAAAGATCTGGACCGGATCATGGAAGCAAGAACGCGCAGAGGCGTATAATATGAAAACCGACGAGCTTGAGGAACATTATCGCAAGCGGTCGCTGTTAAAACGGTCGGTATTTCCCGAAGATATTGCTGAGGCGATTTATTTTCTCGCCTCTGAGATGTCGGCTAAATCAACAGGCAATATTCTGAATGTTGATGCTGGTAACGCGCAATCATTTACGCGATAGATAGATAGATGGGGGCAAAGCATGGCTGAAAAAATGATTAATCAAGAACAGTTAATGACGGAAAACCAGACCCTGAAAGCGGCGTTGCAGTCTGATTATGACGCGCTGGGCAGCCAGTTGGCGCGCCGGGGGATGGACATTGATGCGGTGTGCAAAAAAGTCCAAAGTTATGGGGTGGCGGTTCCCTCCTGGGGGGTGGGCACCGGGGGCACCCGGTTTGCCCGGTTCCCCGGTCCGGGTGAACCGCGTCATGTTTTCGATAAAATGGAAGACTGTGCGGTAATCCATCAACTCACCAATGCAACGCCACGTGTATCATTACATCTTCCGTGGGATAAAGTCGATGATCCGGTCGAATTAAAACAGCGCGGCGACGCGCTGGGGCTTGGCTTTGATGCCATGAATTCAAACACATTTCAGGATCATGCTGGAGACGCCTATTCGTATAAATACGGCTCGCTGAGCCATGTGTCGGCCGAAACCCGGCAGCAGGCGATCGACCATAACATTGGCTGCATTGAATTCGGCGAAAAGCTGGGTTCTAAGGCGCTGACGGTTTGGATTGGCGACGGCTCAAACTTTCCTGGACAAGTGAATTTTGCAGACCAGTTCCAACGCTACCTAGACGCCATGGCGATTGTTTATAAGGCCCTGCCTGCGGATTGGAAGATTTTTTCCGAGCATAAAATCTATGAGCCAGCCTTTTATTCGACCGTAGTACAGGACTGGGGCACGAATTATCTTATAGCCAAAGAACTTGGGGACAAGGCCTTTTGTCTGGTGGATTTGGGTCATCACGCCCCAACAGTAAACATTGAAATGATTGTGTCGCGCCTGATACAGTTTGGTAAATTGGGCGGTTTTCACTTTAACGACAGCAAATATGGGGATGATGATCTCGATACAGCGGCGATCGACCCTTATCGGTTATTTTTGGTTTTTAACGAGCTTGTCGAAGCCGCTGATAGAAAAACCCCCGGCTTTGATCCCGCGCATATGCTGGATCAGTCTCACAACGTCACCGATCCGATTGAAAGCTTGATGCAAAGCGCAATGGAAGTACAGCGCGCCTATACGCAAGCTTTGATTGTGGACCGTGCGGCCCTTCACGAACACCAGCGCCACAATGACCCGCTGATGGCCAGCAATACGCTTAAAACGGCCTTTAGAACCGATGTTGAGCCTATTTTGGCAATGGCGAGGTTCGAGGTGGGTGCAGCCATTGATCCGATCTCGGTGTTCCGGGCCGCAGGCTATCGCGCCCAAGTGGCGAAAAACAGACCAGCTGTTACCGCAAGTGGTGGGGGCATCGTATGATGTGCTGAATATAAATTAGTATTGCATGGCAAGGTAGATATTTTGAGAACCGGTTACAAAGAACGGTACCTTTGAACAGTCTCGGTGCCGCACGCGTTGACCAACTACTTTTTGGGCGTTCGCGTCTTTTCACTCCCAACCTGCGGCATCCATATGGAAAGCATCTGTTCCCGCGCGATAATTTTCATAGTACGACATTCGTCGTCAGCCTTTGATCCGCGACGCGCAATATCATAGATTAAAGCTTAAAGAAGATTTAATCCGTGATATCAATTACTTAAAACTTATATACAACAAATGTAACAAAATATTTGTAATTGCGGCATTGACTGTTGCCGTTTTGACAATCTAAGTGAGACTAAATGGGGATTTTTAATGCAAATCGACCTGCCAAAGTGTTGCAGTTACGCCCCTGACGGCGAAAAAGGCCCATATATTTATTTTGTCAAAGACGGCAACCGGGTCCTTTTACCCGGTACTTATCCCTTTAATCAATCGAACTCTGAGTTTTGGGAAAAGTATGCTGAGTGTCTTAGCGGTAAGTTGGTCGCTAACATCGCGTGCGACACATTGAGCGATTTGATCCAGCGGTACCGTAGCAGTGATGAGTTCGCCAATCTAAGGTCAGACACATCTCGAAAAAAATATAGCCTCTATTTGGAACATATGGAAGCACAAGCAGGCGATCGCCGGGTCCAGCAGTTTAAAAAGCACGATTTAGTAAAACTGCGCGATTCCATGAAGGGTAAACCCGTCACGGCCAACTATTTACTGACCGTCGCCTCTGTTGTTTTTCAAAAAGGGGTCAATTTAGGCTGGATTGACGTCAATCCTGTGCTCGGTGTTGAGAAATTGCCAGCGTGGTCATTGCCGAGGTTGGAACTTCAGCGCGAAGCCCTCAGGTGACCTTAAGCCCATCCAAAAGCGGATAACCACGACTGCAAAGCGCACTGCTCGTCCCAAAGCCATGCCTTGATCTGTAGTGGAATTCTCACACTATCAGGCTTTTCACTGCTTAAAAATACAGGGAGCCCCCTCTATTTTGTGCTAATCTGAGGTGCGATTATTGCGCGAGGCTGGCGATGTGGCTGACGCGATATGAGGGTTTTCATAATGAACAAGGTTAGTCGCGGTTGCGGTTCCCAATACATGGATTGTTTCAAACGCAAGCTTGTCGCGGACAGCCGTGCTGATGGCATGAATGCTTCGATGTTGGCAAAGAAACACGGTGTGGGTAGCAACCGGATTTAAGCGTGGCGCAGTGATGGGTAGTTTCAAGCGGATATGTCTGATGCTGCCGGGTTCACGGCCGTCGAGATTTTTGGCGGCGATCACGATGCGGCGGCTGTAAAGCCCGCAGCGCTTGACGATCTGCACAGTCCAGCGTCCTATCACCTTCAGGGCGGCTCGCAGTTTGGGGCCCGCATAGCCGCCGTCCGCGAAGGCATGGCGCAGCATGGGATAGCGCGCGGCGACAGCCTTCAGCACATCCGGCGCGCCGCCACCGGGAAACTAAGCGACAACCAAAAAAAAGCCATGGGGCCACTTGACGAAATTGCACGTTATAGGCGAGTGTTCGGCGTGCGCAAACAGGAAAGTGTCGAGGTCATAGTTTAGGTTGAGAATTTTAACTCACTCGTTTCGGAAGAGCATTTTTCAAAATTTATTGAGAGAGCAGATCATCTTTCAGTACGGCTATTTTCACCACTATTAGGCGGTGTCGTAGCTGCCAGTGGCTTTGCTGTTACCTTTGATTTTTCAAAACAACGTAAAGAAAGACCAGATTTATCTTGGTTAATCGATATAGTCGACCACCACTGGGTTTTTTGGTTATTTATTGCCTGTGCAATTTTAACGTTTGTTGCGAACCTATTTTTGGCTTTCACGTCTCCTTCACGCTTTAGTATGCAGTCCGCATTGATCAAACAAAAAACTGAAATTGAAGCGATTACAGACCATGTAGTTTTTTGTCTGGAGGGTTTTATTTGGGAGCAAGCCAAACGCGCAGGATTTTCTGTATCAGGTGTTTCTCGCATAAGCCTCTACGTTCACGAACCCGCAAAATCACGGTTTTTTTGCTTAGTAAGAAAATCTTACAATACCAAATTGGAGAAAATTAGACGAACCTTTTTCGCAGATCACGAAGGATGTATTGCCAAAGCTTGGGAGCAGGACTGGCATTTTGATAACGATTTTCCAGAGGACAATAGTGCCAATGCTGCGTATCACAAAAGTGAATATGGAATTTCGAAAAAGACCTTCAATCAACTTACCATGAGGCCCAAGCTAATTGCCGTAAAGAAAGTGGTTGACAAGAATGATCGACCAATCGCTTTGATCGTGGTAGAGTCAACCAAGTCTAAT
>Ga0114998_10001912_pt1 | contig 16036 bp, 14 predicted proteins | sample ArcticOcean_MG_C_5_FD_87044 | JGI IMG/M metagenome (GOLD analysis project Ga0114998, IMG submission 87044) | Marine microbial communities from western Arctic Ocean - ArcticOcean_MG_CB4_138 | ecosystem: Environmental > Aquatic > Marine > Oceanic | place: Arctic Ocean: Canada Basin | collected...
AGTCTCCTGTTTGCAGGGTTTTTCTTTTTTTCTGCGTTTCCGTTTGGAGCGGCAGCAGCAGCAATTCAATTAGCTACGCCAACTCATTTAAGAGCTCAGATGTCCGCGGTGTATCTGTTCGTGCTGAATTTAGCGGGCATTGGGTTTGGGCCAACCATTGTGGCACTAATTACGGATTATGGTTTTGAAGATACGTCTCGTCTGGGCTGGTCCATGGCGATTGTCGGCGCCATTGCCGCTCCGCTTGGTGCAGTTGCGCTGCATTATGCAATAAGACCATTTACAGAAACAGTGAAGCTTCGAGAACAGGAAGAGTATGTGCAATATGATCGACTTAAAAGCAATTGATATTGTTGTCAACGCCTTTACGCCAAAAGAAGTGGCGGGAGGCCAAACAGGCTTCGACAAAGCGTTTATGTCTCAGGTGCGGATGCCAGAGGATATGCGAGAGGGCGTCACTATTGAAGATTACCTCCGTAGAATGGATCGTGCCGGCATTGAGCGTAGTCTGCTTATCGCTGTCCGTGCGGGGGATCGAGCTTGGAAAGGAAGCTTTGAGATTCCATATGATCAGATCGCTGAATACTGCAGCGCGTATCCGGATCGTTTTTCTGGCTTGGCCGGTGTAGATCCTACTCGGGGTGTAGAGCAATTAAAGGAGCTCGACTACGCGGTTAAGGATCTTGGTTTTATCGGCGCGCACTTTTACCCGCATTGGTTTCGAACACCACCTGATGCTGCTGTGTGCTATCCAATTTATGCCCGATGTGTTGAGCTCGATATTCCGATTATGATGCAAGTGGGGCAGAACCTCATCTATCAGGAAGAAGTGCGTTTGCCATCTGTAGCGAGACCTATATTACTTGATCAGATTGCGATTGATTTTCCCGATCTTAGACTCATCGGTATTCATATTGGAATGCCATGGACGGACGAGATGATAGCAATGGCTTGGAAACATCAGAACGTCTATATTGGTATAGACGCCTATGCACCCAAGCATCTTCCTGAGTCACTAAAGCACTTCATGAATACCTATGGTAGTCATAAGGTTTTGTTTGGGACCGACTGGCCCGTGATTGACCCGGAGCGAGCGGTACGTGAGATGCGTGAACATGAGTTCCGCGACGAGTCGTTTGTGAGAATCATGCGATCCAATGCCTTGAAAATATTTGATTTTGATCGCCGCCCAACTGCGACTTAATTTCATTGTGCACTAAAAACGAATAGAGCATTCCTCTTTGGTGATTATTGGACGTTGCAAATTTTTTGCTAGATGACATTCTTGGATTTGGTCACTACGTGGTTAGTCTGATGAAAGCGCTCAATTGTGGCGCTATCACCGGCACAGGTATCGGAGCGGCAGATATTCAAATGCTCCTGGTAGTTTCTGCCGTCCAGCTTAATCGAGGACAGAAAGCATTTTTTATTGGTCAGGCGCTCGTTAATAAGGCGAGCATTACAACGAAATATACGCTAATGGGTACCTCAATTGCAGAAAAATCAAAAAGCGTTTTTATCCGCTTTACCAGTAGACCTAACCATTGATGTAGCTGAGGAAAGCCTCCTTAGCGCGTCTGGTGATGTTTTCTCTCTCGGAACACATTTACCCTTTGCAGTGCTTGTTCCGACAAAAATAGTGCAGGTACAAAAGATTTGGGTTATCGCTGAAAAGTACCGAATTGCGCTAGTGAATCGAGGCGCGGGGCTGTCATATACCGATGCTGTGGCACCTAGTAGGCCCGGAATGGCCGCTCTTGATCTAAGTAAAATGAACTCGATTGGCAGACCGGAACAACTAGATCGTTGCATTACTGTTGAAGGTGGCGCAACTTGGAAGTCTCTCGATCATAAACTGGCGGGGACAAAGTTACGTGTTGCGCTGAGTCCTCCAATCTCCGGCGGGGTATCTACTGTTGGTGGTGCGCTTGCTCAGGGTCTACCAACTGGCCTTGAGGCTGTTATTGGTGTGGATGTTGTCACGCCGCAAGGGGCGCTGATAAAAATTGGTCCAGCGCATTTTGGGGAGGGTCAGTGCGGTGGTCACAGAATGATGGGTGCTGATCTCCTTGGTTTGTTCATTGGAACTGGCGGCATATTTGGCACCATCGTTCGTGCCCACTTAAGGTTGGAACCGATACCGCAGGCGACGGTATTTAGATCATATGCTGTCCATGACTTGGGTGCGTCAGCCGAACTAATTACTGAACTGGCGTTTTTAGCTGGACGGATTCGCCTTATGGCAATGCCTGTTCAGCGTGAGGCTGATCTCGCTCAAATTCCTGCTAAAGAGAAAATTAAGTCAGGAATTAAGAGCCTAAGAGCTAGCGGTGGTATAGGTGACTTCTGTAAGCGTATTGGATCATTGGCGCAGTCAGCCTTTGGTCCGCGCCAGATTCTAGACAAGGCCGCCTGTGTACACGTTACTATCGAAGCCGGTGGCTCTGACGAAGCGAGTCGAGTGGTATCTCAGGTAGATGCGATTGCTTTACATCGGGCTGCGGTTAGAGTTTCCGCTGCAGCACCGATAATTATGCAGTCTCGCCCTTACTCTTTAAGGGGAATGTTGGGGCCGACAGGACAGCGCTGGGTCCCAGTGCATGCTATTGGGGCGTTATCTCAGCTGAGTATTTATGCATCGATCACAGCCAAATTTTTCAAAAATAAGCAATGTGAGTTTAAGGCGAATGATGTCGAAATATCTTGGTTAATCATGGCATGGCCTGGAAAATGTGTTGTATTAGAACCGATGTTTATGTGGCCTGCACCGTTACTGCCTGCTCATAAGTATGCCGGTGCTATTTTTGATGAAATCAATATGGACTGGACTAAAGGGTCATTAGCGAGGACAGAATTAGTCGCACAATATCGAGCTGAGCTAGTCTCTGAACTTGACGCAGTGGGTGCTCTGCATGTACAGCTAGGCAAAAGTTACCCCTATAGAACTCGGTTAGCTGAGCCGGTATCAGATTTAGTAGGTGCGATCAAAACTCATCTGGACCCCGCTCATTTGGCATCGCCAGATAACTTAGGTTTTTGATGATTATGCGACGTGGATTTATAAATCACCAAAACCGTTTTATACACTGGCGCGCAGTGGGAGAAGGACCGGTTGTTGTGTTACTCCACGAGTCGCCTCGCTCGTCCACGTCACTGATCCCTCTAATGACCGACCTTAGTCAAGAGCACTGCTGCATAGCGATTGATACACCAGGATATGGTGCTAGCGACCCCTTGCCCGGTCGATTCTTACCGATTTCTGATTTTGCCGACACCATGCTTGAGGCTGTTACATCACTGGGTGTTGATACATTTCATCTTTATGGAACTCATACGGGGGCGGCGCTAGCCATAGAGCTGGCGCTTCTCGCACCAAATCGTGTTACATCACTACTTCTGGATGGCTTGGCAATTTTTTCGAATGAGGAACAGCAACGGCTACTGAGTAGATACCTGATACCACAGCCCGCGGAGTGGGACGGTAGTCACTTAATGCGGATCTGGAGCCGTATCCGGGATCAGGCGTTATTTTTCCCTTTTTACGACCGTTCATCTACATCACTACTCGTTCCGCCTAACCAGAATCTACAGTTCATGCTTCGAACCTGTCTGGGTTTTTTGGAGGCCAGAGATCATTACCGTGACGGTTATCAGGCAGCTATTGCCTTTGATACGCGACAGAAGCTTGCAGCCCTATCTATACCGGCTCGTCTACATGTTATGGAACATGATCTCCTCACTCCGCATATATCAAGGGCTGAAGGAGTGAGCTTTACATTGGAAATCGAAGCAAGGCCTTTACGCCCAGACGCTTGGCTTACAAAGACCAAGGAATGGTTCGCGCAAAAAAATTCCGTATTTAAGGCCTCGTCAAGTCTCCCTCAATCGGCTAAGCGGCATTTCATTGATACGGCCGATGGCCCAGTGTTTCTAACTGCAGGGTCTGGAGAGGGCATGCTAGTCCGTGCCACGTTACCTAGTATTCGACCTGCTGGAATGTATGGACCGCCTACTGATTCTGATTCAGCGATGTGGTTTGTTGACGCCCCCAAATTTGGCACCAATGCAAATATCGATTTTGATATTGAGCTACTCGGCCAAACATTGTTATGCGGTATCAAATTTGAGCACCAAGCCGCACCTTCGTTCCAGTGTGGCGAGGTCGGTTTCGATGGTAGTTTCTTGATAAAAAGTTGGTTTGCGGTGCGTGACAGTCTATTTTTCGAGCCTTGGTGTGACTATAAAAACCCTGTATTTTCTAGCGCTAAAGATGATATCGATGCTCTGTCCGCAGGTCATTTAACGTTACTTCAAGCGGCTCTCTCACCCCTTTTGCACCAAGAAAATGATCGTCACAGAATTGTTGATTAATGTGAGAAAAAAGTTGGGTACTATGTATCTAATTGAAAATTTTAATTGCAGTTATATCAGGAAAATACGATAAACTTTAATTTCTTATTGAGCATTATTTACTTATTTACGAAACTCTATTTAGATTTTTTTCCCGCCATCGATGTTGATTTTGTAGGCGAAATAACTCAGACGCCATAGCACTTTCACTCTGAGTAATGCGTTGAGTTGGTCCCCCGGCAGCAATTATAAGAGTATGCTCTCTGCCCGACAGATAGATGGGGCATGCGATCGCGCCGGAATCTGGGAGAACTCCTTCATATACTATCGCATAACCGCGCTCTCTAGCCAGCTTAACCTCCCTCATTACCTCTTTGAGAGCTAAAGGAGAATGGTTTCCGTCGTGAATTAATGCTGCCCGCTCATATAGCTCGTGAACGATCTTATCTTCCTTGGTACTCAGCGCCGCAGTACCTACAGCGGTCCCAAAGAGAGGGACTTGATCTCCCTCTTTCATCTGCAATGCAATCGGAAATATTCCAACGATAACCCGAACAAATTCCATCTGTAAACCGTTCTGCATTGACAGAGTTACCGTTTCCTTAGTGGCAGTATGTAATGCTTCCAACATCATGCTAGCTTCTCCTGATCCAAGCAATACTCCCGGAATCCAGTCGCCAAGATGAGTGACTCGCATAGTTGGAAAATAACGAACGGTTTCAATATCTAGTGAAAGGTAGCCCAGTTGCACAAGGCTTTTTAAAAGAGCATTTGCAGAAGATTTTGGATAACCGAGATGGTGACAAATTTCAGACGCCTTTAATGACCGATTGATCTTTCGGAATAATCGTAGGACCTCCAGCACGCGCGCGCAGGATTTGACAATCTCGTCACTCATTAAACTTATACATAAAAAGGTTTATCTTACATATCTGTGAACCCTAAGTTTACATGTGTGGAGTGCGGTGTACAATTAAACTTTCGGCAAGACTTCTAGGTTAGTCGGTCTATGGGGCTATTAATGCTTATATGATCTATTAACAACATCATAAAAACCATGCGAATAAGCACGGTTAGACTAGAGAAAATTCCATGATGACTCAGACCGATCAGGCGCAATCATATCGCCCATTGTCTCTTGCTGACGGCATCCGTTCGTCTATGCAACGTGAACCCACGAAAGTAGCCTTGTCAGATCCGATGTCGAGACGCACCTATGCGCAGCTTGTTGAGAGAATGGATATGATTAGCTCAGCTTTAGCTGCAGGGTTAGGACTTGGTGAGAGTGACCACATAGCCATCGTGTCCTTCAACTGTGTTGAATATATTGAATTGATTGCTGGTGCCTCGCAGATAGGCGTTGCTGTAGCGACAGTTAACCCGCGTTTCACGCCAGCAGAAATCGAATTTGTCTGCAACGATGCTAAAGCTCATGTTTTGTTTGTGGATGTAGCTAATCATGAGCGAGTTCTGAAGTGCAAGTTTACCCATGTCCAAAATGTTGTCGTTTTCGGAGAGAATTTTGACGCTTGGCTTGCCGAAGCTAACCCCGTGTTCAGAGAATCATGGATTGATGAGTGTATTCCATTCACAATTCCATACACTTCAGGGACGACAGGAAAACCTAAAGGAGTATTAGTTTCCTCGAGATCACGCGTGCTTACGTGCTATGGGATGGCAGTTGAGTATGGATGCTATTCTCCCGATGACCGTTTTCTTGCAGTTGCCCCACTCTGCCATGGAGCTGGCATGGTTTTTCCACTGGCGACAGTCTTTTTTGGAGGCTATGCGCAAATAATGTCAACATTTGACCCTGAGACGGTACTTGCCAATTTAGCAAATGATAGGATTACAGGTGTATTCATGGTGCCGACCCATTTTCACCAGCTGTTTAACCTCGAACAGAACTTTCTGGATTTACATCGACCGCAACACCTAAAAACTATAATTTCAAATGCAGCACCCTTACCGCAGATAACCAAGGAAAAAATAATCTCCTACTTTGGCGATGGTGTACTTCATGAGACCTATGGGTCAACCGAAGCAGGCATCGTCTCCAATTTACGACCTGCCGATCAGATGCGTAAACGCAATTGTGTAGGACTTCCATTCACTTCAACAAGCGTTAGTATTCGTAATGAACAGGGACAGGAATGTGCATCTAACGAAGTCGGAGAATTATTTTCGCGAAGTCCTTACCTGTTCAACGGTTACTGGTGTCGCGAGGAGGAAACGCAAAACGCATTTGTTAATGGATGGGTCACCGTCGGCGATTTAGCTCGGCGTGACGAAGAGGGTTTTATCTATATTGTCGATCGTAAAAAAGATATGATCATTAGCGGCGGGATAAATATTTATCCGAGGGAGATTGAAAATGTACTAGTAGAACATCCATCATTGTTAGAAGTTGCGATAATTGGGGTTCCTGATTCGAAGTGGGGTGAGAGGCTTAAGGCCTATGTTGTTACATTACCTGGAGCCCATATTTCTGTTGAGGAGATGAAGATATTTTGTGAGGATCGGTTAGCAAATTATAAAATTCCAAGAGAAGTGGAGGAGATCTCGGTATTGCCGCGAAACACGAACGGTAAAGTGTTAAAGACTCATCTACGTATTGCCTAGTCAGGGCATTAAAACGACTAGGGATACGATACTCGCGTAATAAAGGATGTGGATTAATTAGGCTCAGCAAGATACTCTGTTGGTGGGTTCGTCTACTTGCTTAATGGAAACTCTGATGACATTAAAACGATGTCAGTTTCTGCTGGACATAGAGACGTTCGTAACATGGTCGCCCATTAAATTTTTCATTAATTTTATGTATTAAAATAATGAACAAAAATGCTTTTTTTGATAGTGCTTTTATCATTTTTATACACGGATAATTAGATACTGGTGATATAAATAAATAGCTTATAGAATTAAAGCCTAACCTTGAAATAGTTGGGGTTAGCTATTCTATCTCGCCAGGAGCTACTAACATTACACCAGTATTTTATGAGCCAAGTCGGCTTCACAGTGGCAGTGAATCCACACATACTCAGTAATTCACCATCGACGATAACTAATTTTCTAGCGCCACTGTCGAATAAAAATCCGTCACCAATATTTATCAAAAAGCTTTCATTCTACCCCGAAAATATTACCTTTCTGCCATCTATAGACACAGCCGACTAGTTAAATTTTATTGAATTTAACTAGTCGGTTGATCCACCCTGATATTTTTTAATCAGCGGGGCTGTTTTTGCATCACGAGGTAAAATGCCATTTTATTTCTTTTATTGCTATTCAAACACTTATGTCGATAGGCTTATTTATGTGTGCGTCGCTAACCAAAAATTCTGTGAAGGATACACGTAAACATAAAAGGAAGCTGTATCTAGAGATCGATGACTTAGCTTGGGGGAAACTCAAAAATGGGGGGCGTGTCAGTGCTCGCGAGCCACGCCAGCACCAGCAGGGATCCGAATATTATCCACTAGGTCTTGCACATCCGTCGGTGGCGGTGCCGTAATAAGACTAACCCCACAGGCGCAGCCGATATTGAGTAACATGCCAACAAACCCAATCCCTTCGGGTGAGATAGCTAATAACCAGTTGTCTGCACTGTTGAGCTCTGGCGCTACAAACTTGAAATAGACAATATAGCTGAACGTAAATATTAGACCTACCAGCATGCCGGTAATCGCGCCTTCTTTGTTCATTCGTTTATAAAAAATACCCAGCAGTAGTGCAGGAAATAAAGAGGCGGCGGCAAGACCGAAGGCAAAGGCTACTACTTGGGCGACAAAAGCAGGTGGGTAGATACCAAATAAACCGGCCACGCAAACCGCCACTGCAGCGGCAATTCGGGCATAGAGCAGTTCTTGCTTTTCAGTTATTTTCGGCATTAACGTTTGTTTTAAAACGTCATGGGAGATAGCGCTGGAGATGACCAGTAGCAGTCCGGCTGCGGTCGATAGTGCTGCGGCAACGCCCCCAGCTGCGACTAGCGCAATAACCCAGCCGGGCAGGTTAGCGATCTCTGGATTGGCGAGAACCATGATATCACGATCAATCTTGATTTCATTTTGTGCGCCAGCGCTGTACTGCATGATGCCATCAGCATTTTTATCCTGCCATCCAACGAGTCCGGTTTGTTCCCAGTTATTAAACCATTCTGGTGCCTGCTCATAGCTCGTATTATGAACGGTATCCACCAGATTAAGACGAGCAAAGGCAGCCACCGCAGGTGCGGTCGTGTACAAAATAGCAATAAACGCCAGAGCATAACCGGCCGACAACCGCGCATCAGAGACCTTGGGGACCGTGAAGAACCGGACTAGTACATGAGGTAGGCCGGCCGTACCAAACATCAACGCAGCCGTTATGGCAAATAGGTCAATAGTCGATTTGCTACCTTGGGTATAGGCCTTAAAGCCGAGATCTAACAGCACGGTGTCCAGTTTTTCTAACACCGATAACCCAGACCCGTCGTTAACCTCAGACCCAAAGCCGAGCTGTGGAACAGGATTATCCGTAATCATAATAGAGATAAAGACGGCGGGGACCATATAGGCGAAGATCAGCACACAGTACTGTGCGACCTGAGTGTAGGTAATGCCTTTCATGCCGCCGAGTACCGCATACATAAATACAACTGCCATACCAATAATGACACCGGTAGTAACATCGACTTCTAAAAATCGTGAGAACACAATGCCTACACCACGCATCTGCCCGGCCACATAAGTGAACGAAATAAAGATTAAGCAGACAACGGCAACAATACGCGCCGCTTTCGAGTAGTAGCGTTCGCCGATGAAATCGGGCACCGTAAACCGACCAAATTTACGCAGATAGGGTGCGAGTAGTAAGGCGAGCAAGACATATCCGCCAGTCCAGCCCATCAAATAAACCGCACCATCGCGACCCATAAAGGAAATAATGCCTGCCATAGAGATAAAAGAGGCCGCGCTCATCCAGTCGGCGGCAGTGGCCATTCCGTTGATGACGGGGTGTACGCCGCCGCCGGCTACGTAGAAATCTTTAGTAGAGTTGGCGCGAGACCAAATGGCAATGCCGATATAAAGTACAAAGGACGCGCCGACAAAGAGATAGGTGAGCATCTGAGTTGTCATTATTTAATCACCTCGTCGTCGTTGACGCCAAACTGTCGCTCAATGATTTTCATGCGCCATGAATAGACGAAAATAAGCAGAACAAATGCGTAGATCGCGCCCTGCTGTGCAAACCAGAACCCAAGCCTAAACCCGAAAAAGGAAAACTGATCAAGCCAGTCGGCCAGCAAAATACCGCAGCCAAAGGAGACCGCAAACCAAACACAAAGTAATTTGGTAAGCAAACTCAGGTTGGCCTGCCAATAGCCTTTGAGATTCTCTTGGGAGACGCTAGGCTGGTCCTGACGGTCGTCTGTGGGTTGGTTGCCGCCCTTGTCTGTGTGCTGTTGGTCTGCCATCACATTACTCCTGCCTTCTGATTTTAAGAGACACTATAGCAATCAAACTCAGCGGAAAAAATAGACTCAGTTGCGCTATTCTGGATACAGCGGTTTTAAAGCCTCGCCCCGCGTAGGCGTCGATTTTCGTGAAAAAGTCGATTGCTCTGTTAGACGTTTTAATAGCAGCGTAATGTCGAGAGCATCATCAGCGTCCTCACCTTTAAATAGCTGACGATCCAACTGATCGAACTGTTTCTTTAGCGCGCCGTCGTCCAGTAACAGTGCTAGAACCTTCAAGGTGGTCGGAGGAGTCTCTGCGAACAGACACCGCCCCCATGTCATAATACTGTCACGCACAGCCATTAGGTTATTTTTGTTAGCTTCTATTTCGATAGCTTTCATACATTGCTTTAAGTTCAGCCGGGCGGAGGTTACTGGCCCCGGACGCTCGGCTATAAAGCGTTTCCGAGAGCGGCGTATAAAAATCAGCGCAGCTATCCCAGATAACAACAGTATATTGGCGACTAGTGACAGCGCGAGAAGTGAAGATCGTTTGTCCTCGAGGTGTTGAGCCTCAGTCGCGGGTTCTATCGGCTGCATTACCTGCAGTGGGCTGCCCGTCATCTGAGGCAGGCTATTAATGGAGTTGCTGGCACTTACCTGAACGCGTTTAGCAGGAAGATTTGCGGTCTGCATGCGCTGCTTTATCGTGTCCCACCATCGCACCTCAATCCCCGGTATAGTCATTTCACCAGCCTGATTGGGCACCAGTGCCAGTGATTCTGTTCGCGTGCCAACGATGCCATTATCGCTGACTTGTTCCTCTATCTGTGGCCGGTCAGGGTAGACCTTATAGGCGTCGCTGGGGGTAAAGTTCAGCGGCGATATCTGGGCGCCAGTAAGTTCTTTGGCGATGATCCGGATGGTTCGGGTGATAGGCTCACCAACGGTTAAGTTGCTGAGGTCCGCCGTCCACTGTTCGTCAAGTATAAGTCCACTACTGGGCATCCATTGGTCGGTGGCGACGTGGGCTGGTTTAGCCATAATACTGATAGTTTTGGCTTGAGTGTCTCTCAATATCCGGTTGCCCCGAGTTGAGAACCCACCAAATTGAGTGCGACTAGAGCTTTCGTATGCGCCAAAACGTAGAGCAGGAATTGTCAACTTACCACTGGATTGAGGGAAGATAGCATAGTTGACTTCGAGGACTAAATAGGGCCGACCATTAATAACTTTTTGATATTGTGTATCGCCCAAGCGCTGAATAATTTCGCCGGGGATATCCAGATCTGATAGGCTATAATCGCGCAACTGGACTGAGGTATAAAGACGTTGGGTTAGCAAGATTTGCTGTTGAATATACACCTCAGTTTTATCTACCACAGTCTCGGTATAAATTGGCTGTGTACCTGCGGCAGTCGTCCCAGAGGGGGCGGCGGCACGCACAGTGACCTCTAATGCATTACTGATATCGTTTTTGTATGTTAGCGAGGGGATGAGGATTATACCAATGCGTTTCGGTCTCAGAGTTAAATTCCAATCAGTGTAGGAGGCTGATTTTCCATTGACGTTAGAATACTGCTGCTGACGATTATTAGACAGTATTTCGAAATCCTGTTGCAGTGGTGAAAAGTCTGGCTGTGAGTTAAAAGCTTGGCCGTCATGGCGCAGGGTTAACTGTATTGTTTCATTGCTAGCCAAGACCTTGCGATTAACCTGCGCACTAAGTTCTGCCAAGCTAGCACTCGACGGCAACAATAAAATCAAGGTCAATAGTGCCATCAAGGCAGTTCTGATTTTTGAAAAATATAAATTCATTTACCAGCGCTCTTCGTCATTGGGTGGCTTAGGTTGTCTTTGCTGCAGGGCACGTTGTCGTGACTGATAACGAAATTTGGCTCGGAGTAAGCCGCCAGGATCATCCGGTACTCTGCGCAGCATCTGTTCAATTTCCTGTTGCTCCTGTTTTTCTTCGTCTGTGGGCTCGGATTTAATTGGCGTCTGCGCCTGTTTTTCTTTGGTCTCTTGAGCCTGCTGTTGCTTCTTTTTTTGTTCTTTCTCTTTTTGTTCTTTCTCTTGCTGCTCTTGCGCATCTTTTTGTTTTTGATGTTCGGATTCCTGCTCTGCATCCGAAGGCTTTTGGTCTTTGTTTGGTTCCTGCTGCGGGTCGCCGTTTTGCTCGTCCTGCTGCTCAGATTCCTGATTTGACGGCTTTTGCTCTTGCCGGTCGCTCTCGTCCTGCTGTTGATTTTTGTCTTGATTATCCTCGTTGTTTTGCTCGTCCGAGCTCTGTTTCTCCTGCTGTTGTTTTAGCTGCTCAACAAGGTCCCGATTGGCTTGAGCATCGGCCATATCTGGCTGGAGTTTTAAAGCATGATCATAGGCCTCAATGGCTCCGTCGAGATCGCCTGCTTTGGCTAGGGCATTGCCTCGATTGTAATGGCCGTCGGCATTGTCGGCACCGGAGAAGTCGTCAACGGCCTGCTTGTAATCACCAGACTTATAAGCGGCACTACCACGCCACTGTTGATCTTTAAACAACGCCTGTGCCGCTTCTGAATCACCTGATTCTAGGGCCTTGATGCCCTGCTGGTCAGCATTTTGCCAGAGGTCCGCCCATTCCAGTGCCTGCACGGGTTTACTGCTCAGTAGTATTGGCGCGATCAGCAGTACAACGAGTGCGCCTCTACGAAAGCTCAAAATAAGGGCGGGGATGAGTAGAACAGCTAGCCAATAGCCCTGATCATCCCAGAGATCAAAAGAGCGGTCCAACTCTCTGGTAGCATCGGGAAACAGCTGCTCGGTAGCGGCCAGTAACTGCTCAACATCACTGTCGTCATTACTGATGCTACGATACTGTCCTCCGCTATTTCTAGCCAAAATTTGTAAAGAGGCTGAATCCAGCTTGGGGATTACAATAGCGCCGTTTTGATCTTTTACAAACCCGCCATTACCCAGAGGGATTGGCGCCCCCTGCGCGGTGCCAATGCCAAGTATCGATAGTCTAAACTCACCGCTCTGTGCGACTGCTGCCTGGATAGTGCCGAAGGCAGAGCGAGCCACACCATCGCTAATTAATAAAATGTCCGCCTGGACATAGCCCCCGTTAATGGCTAGCTGCAATGCCATATCTATAGCATCTTCGACGTTGCTGCCATAGGCAGGTAATAGAGTTGGGTGCAAATTGGGCACTAGGCTAATAATAGTATTGCTGTCTTCTGTTAGGGGCGACACCGTGTGGGCTTCGCCGCCATAAACCACCAGTCCAACAAAACCTTCACGACGAGCATTTAGAACATCAATCAGCTTATAGCGTGCGCGCACTAGGCGACTGGGACTAATATCCTCTGCTAGCATCGACGGGGATAAATCAAACACTACCACTAGAGCCGAATCTGCTTTGTGCACAGGCTGCGGTAGCTGTTGCCAGGTAGGTCCGGCGAGACTAGTGCAAGTCAGCAGCCAGGTCAGGCCAAGACCTGCGATCATCCAGCCACTGCCAAAGCCTTTTTTGTCGATGTTGCCCTGCATTAAAAATGGTAGCAGGGCAGGGTTGATGACGTCCGCCCATTTACCCACGCTGCGCTTTTTTAAGTGGTATAACAGCAGTATGGTCGCGGCTGGAATTAGGCCGAGAAACCACAGCGGCCTAATAAAGTGAAAGTCAGTGAAATTACTCAGTAGGTCAAGCATAGTCTCTCCTGTAACTACTAGACAGGACGAGCACTAAGCTGAGAAAAAAAGTCAATGCCAATGGCCAGTGAAATAATGTCGACACCGGACGGATGGTTTCAGCAGCCTGTTCTAGGGGCTCGAGGCGATTGAGCTCCCCATAAATTGCGGCTAATTCTTCCGGATCACGGGCGCGGAAGAATTGTCCTCCGGTGGCATCGGCGATGCCTTGCAAGGCGCTCTCATCCAGATCAGCACTTGGGTTAGTAACTTGCGAGCCAAATAGTCCCCAGCTTTGCTGGCTCTCTGCACCAATCCCCACGGTGTATATTTTTACCTTGGCCCGGCGAGCCAGATCTGCGGCTTCCATAGGATCTAGCTCGCCGGCATTATTCGATCCGTCGGTCAGCAGAATAACGACTCGATGATTTTCCGGCCGGTCTTGCAAGCGCTTTACAGCGAGGCCAACAGCGTCACCAATAGCAGTGCCGTTGCTGCCGGCAAAACCTATCTGGGCCTCATTTAGTAAGGTTTGCATGGTTTTTCGATCAAAGGTTAGAGGCGTTTGCAGATAGGCCTTTTCGCCAAACAGAATCAAACCCAAGCGATCGCCTTCCCGTTTAACGACAAAGTCACCGACCACAGCCTTGACGGCAATCAGTCGATTTACCTCGCGGCCGTTTATCCTCATATCTTCTTGCTCCATGCTACCGGAGATGTCCACAGCCAGTAATATATCGCGACCGTTTGTGGGCATGGACACCGGTGCGCCAATCCAAACGGGGCGCGCAATCGCCAGTAATGCGCTCAACCAGCAAAGACTCAGTACTATCAGCAGCAGGCGGCGCTGCCACGACGAGGTCTTTATGGATGCACTGTCATCCAATGCCACCTTAGCGAGTAGCGGTGCACGCAAGGCCTGAATTTTGACGTCGGCGGGTCTGCGTAACCAGCGATAGATAAAGGGTAGGGGGGCCAGCGCAAGTGCCCAGGGCCACAGCAGATTTAGCATTTCTTTTCTACCTCTGCCTTATGTTTGGCCACCCAGATTTTAGCGCTAGTAAGAACCTTAAGGCGTAAGACTTTTTGCTCGGTGCTTTGCGAAGAATAGAGTGCAGGTCCCAGATCATCTGGGAGATCATCAAAGACAGCGATGTTGCAGCTGTCCTGTAAAAACGCAATAAACTTCGCAATTCCCAGGCTGCTAAAGTGCTGATTAGGGTAGGCAATGTTGGCGGTCTGCTTAAGAGTTTCAAATATAGCCACGAGCTGGTTATCCGCGCTCAGTTCGATGTGCTGCAATTGGGCTAGCGCCTGGCGGCGATAAAGCCTGCTTCGATAACGTTTCGTCAGGCTCAGGATCAACCAGCCAATAGTCAGTGCAGCCAAAATCATAAGAACCCACCAGCCCGGCGCCAATGGCCACCAGGAAATGTCTGTGGGCAGACGGATGTCGCGAAGTTGGGCTAAAGGATCTGATTGCACTATCGACCCCGGCCACTGGCTCGTCGCTTGCCATAAGCGCGTCCCAGCACGGACATCACATTGTCGGCAGTGCTAAAGGACAGCAGGCCCGCTGAGAATTTTTCGCTAAGCTTGCGCAGACGGTGTCTGCGGTCGGCAAAAGCGATTTCAAAACGATCGCGCAGATCCTTATTTCCGGTGTCGAGCATTGTCTGATGCTCACCGTCACTGACTGCGTAAACCGAAGGGTCTGGCAATACAGCCTCTATCTCGTCATAGACATGGCAAAAGTTCAAGTTGCCGTGGCGGGCGAGTTCAAAAACATGGCGCTCGCAATCATCATCTAAATCATTAAAGTCACTGACAATAAAAATACTGCTGCCAGTGGCGGCGAAGCGTCTTGATTCTTCTAGCATCTGTGAAAGGCTGTAGCGGTCGCTGTGAGGCGTCAACAGCTTAGCGCTGTATTCTTGCAGCGCATGAACAAACTGCAACACGGCATGATGACTGCGGCGTGCTTTGACGTCTACCTGTTCTTGCTGGCCAAATATCAAACCGCCGGCTCGATCATTAGCGCTGAGGCCCGCCCATGCAAGAGCGGCTGAAATCTCACAGGCGATGATAGATTTGAGTTGTTGACTACCAAAGAACATGGGCCCACGTAAATCGGTAATCACCAAAATAGGACGCTCTCGTTCTTCGCTAAATATTTTGGTATGCGGCGTCTGGGTGCGAGCGGTCACTCGCCAATCAATCGTTCTAACGTCGTCGCCTGGCTGATACAGGCGAACCTGATCAAAGTCCATGCCACGACCACGGAAACGTGACTTATGGCCTCCAGCAAGCATTTGCCGCGCTTGAATTTTGGGGAAGCCGGTCAGTTCACGCGCGCCATAACGCAGCCGCAACATGTCTGTAACGTCAGCAATTGCTGGGTGCTGATTAAGCTCTTCCTGAGTCAGGCTGTCGATCATAATGAATTGATCACGCTGAGGGCACAGTGGCCAATAACTTGTCGATGACCTGATTAGCCGTCACGCCACTGGCTTCAGCTTCAAAGCTCAGTATCAGTCGGTGGCGCAACACGTCGTGGGCTACTGCGCGCACATC
>Ga0114998_10001919_pt1 | contig 16001 bp, 17 predicted proteins | sample ArcticOcean_MG_C_5_FD_87044 | JGI IMG/M metagenome (GOLD analysis project Ga0114998, IMG submission 87044) | Marine microbial communities from western Arctic Ocean - ArcticOcean_MG_CB4_138 | ecosystem: Environmental > Aquatic > Marine > Oceanic | place: Arctic Ocean: Canada Basin | collected...
CCCGCTGGAATCCCAATCCCGAATAGCTGCGAAAACACCACACCCACGCCACGCATTTGGCCCATGATGTAAGTCATGCAAATAAAGATCGCGCAAATCACCGCCACGCCGCGCGCCAGCTTTGAATAATAGCGGTCACCAATAAAGTCAGGCACTGTCGCCTTGCCAAATTTACGTAGGTAAGGAACCATCAGGATAGTCAACAAGACGAAACCACCGGTCCAGCCCATCAAGAAGCGCGACGCATCATAGCCGCTCAGAGCGACCGTGCCCGCCATCGAGATGAACGTCGCAGCCGACATCCAGTCCGCCGCAGTGGCCATACCATTGGCGAGTGGTGACACACCACCGCCGGCCGTATAATATTCCTTGGTCGAACCGGCTCGCGATTTAACCGCGATGCCAATGTAAATGGCAAAAGAGATTCCGATAAAAATGAAATTTAGGTGATCTTGCGTCATCGTATATATTCGCGTTATTTGTGTTCAGTATAGCCGTGCTTGGCGTCGAGACGGTTCATCAAGAACGCATACACCAACAACAATAAGACGAAGCAGATGATCGCTCCTTGCTGCGCCATCCAGAACCCGAACGGTGCGTTGCCGACTTGTGGCGCATTAGCATCTAGCCATTCACGAAAAATGATACCGCAGCCGAAGCTAACAGTGAACCATACAGACAACAGACCTAGAACAATTTTGAGGCACGCCCGACGGTGGGCTCGAGGATGATCGATTTTCATAACGGGGAGGGGGAGTAGATTAGTAGAACTGTTCAAATCTATAACCTAGCCTTGCAACACAAAGCAAGAAGGGATGCAGAAAAGATGCATACTAACACATCAACCACATGAGTCGACGCGGCTTACAACCGCCCCCCCCACGACCAAGCAAGCGGCAAGATGCCGCACCTTACCCCAACGCCACTTCGTTGGCCCAAATGTCTTCGCGCTTCTGACGGCGACGAATCACATGTGCCACCTTCGCCTCATCGAGCATGATTTCAGCGGCTTCGGGATACGAATTGTAGTGCTTGGTCGACATCGCCGCACAATACGCACCCGCACCATCAATCACACATAGATCGCCAATCTGGCAGAGCGGCAATGCACGTGTCGCCAATAATTCAGGATCTCCCGGTGCAGGCGTCAGGATGTCGCCCGACTCGCAACAATGCCCAGCGATCACATAAGCGCGCGTTTCGCCTGCGACCTCGGGCTGAAGGATGTAGATCGAATGCTGCGCACCATAAATCGACGGACGTAGAATCTCTGTCATCCCGGTATCGAGTTTTAAAAAATCATAGCCATCCGCACCGGTGCTGACCACGTCCTGCACGGTGGACAACACCGCACAGGTGTTTGCCAGCAAATATGTGCCTGGCTCAATTTCCAAACGAATCTCGCGACCCGTGGACTGCGCAAATTCGCGGAACATTTCCGCCACAGGCGCCCCGCACTCCTGCAGGTCGGTGCCGACTTCACTCTCCATGCGCGCGACCTTGTAGCCGCCACCAAGATTGAGTGCGACCACGTCAGGGAACTGGCGCACCAGATCCAGACTCATGCCAGAAATCTTTTGCCACACCGCGGGATCACTGCCCGAGCCGATATGCGTATGAATACGAATCACCTGCAAGCCATACTGAAGCACAATCGCCTGCACCTGATCAATCCATTCATGCCAGATGCCGAAACTCGAAGCAGGGCCACCGACATTGGTGCGGTTGTTACCACCAGAGCCAGAGCCAGGATTAAAGCGCAGGCCGATCGTCTTACCCGGGCAGGCTTGGCCGAAACGCTCCAGCTGACTCAGGGAGCAGGCATTGATCTCAATCCCCAGCTCGTAAAGTTCTGCAAAATCAGTCGGCAACTCCTGCGTGCTCAGACTGATATTCGCTGCTGGCACGCCGGCGGCAATGGCACGACGTACCTCATGCCCCGAGCTAGCGTCAATTTGTAGGCCCGCCTCATTGAAAATTTTAAGTATCGCGGCATTCGGCGATGCCTTCATCGCATAGCGAGCGGTCAAACCAAAGGCATTCGGGAATGCCAGCACCGCGGCGGCATTCGCTTTCAAGGTGGTCATGTCATACACATACACGGGCGTGCCGAAGTCGTCCGCAATCGTGCGTGCGGTAGTGTAATCAAGAAATCTGGGCTGCGATTGATTGGCCATATCGAAGCAGCAAAGACGGTTCACGAGCGCTGGCAAGCGTGATGTCTCAAATCCGACACCCCGCCTTTTCTATTTGCCGACCATTTTCATCGCTTCCCTCTTGCACTCGAAACAGTTCAGGATTGTTGTTTTAAAGCATGTTGATTCTCCTATCGCCCGCAAAGTCTCTCGACTACCAAGCTCCACTACTCACTGACAAAGCGACGCAGCCGCGCCTGGCCGCTCATTCTGCGGAATTAATTAAGCAGCTGAAAACCCTCAGCCCCGAAGCGGTCGGTACGCTCATGCACATCAGCCCCAAACTCGCGGAGCTGAACCATGCACGCTACCAGAACTACCAGCCGAGCTTTACCGCAGCGAATAGCCGCCAAGCGATTCTGGCATTTACCGGCGACGTCTACCAAGGCATGGCACTTGCCGAGTGGTCCGCCGACGATTTCGCTGCCGCGCAACAACAAATCCGTATTCTATCTGGACTCTACGGCGTGCTGCGGCCGTTGGACCGCATGCAGCCCTATCGCCTAGAGATGGGTACGAAGTTCGAAAACACCCGCGGCAATAACCTCTACCAATTCTGGGGTTCGACCATCACCGAACTCCTCAACAAAGATCTCAAGGCCTCTACTTGCGACCTCGTCGTCAACCTCGCCTCGAACGAATATTTCTCGTCCGTTAAGCTCGACGAGCTCAATGGCCAGTTGATCACTCCCGTCTTTAAGGATGCAAAGAACGGCACCTTCAAAATCATTTCCTTTTACGCAAAAAAAGCCCGCGGCATGATGGCCGACTACATCGTCCGCAACCGAGTGCAGTCCGTCGAAGGCTTGAAGGCGTTTAACACCAGCGGCTACCAATTCGATGCTGAAGCTTCGGAAGGCAACACGATCGTGTTCCTGCGTGCGGAACAAAAGTAAGGAGCGTGGGCGACCCGCCCACGGCACATCTCGCAACGAGCGTGAGTCGCCCTCCCTCCTGTCGAAAACAAGCGAACCGCCCCCCACTCCGACCATACGGATTTCGCAGTTGCCCGAGTTATTCGAGCCACTAGGCTTCGCGATCAAATGGAAAACGACGCAGCCGAACCGACCGAGCCTTCAATCGAAGCCGAAACCCAGCAATCACCAGTCCTGCCAGCGACTGAGGTCAAAGCCGACCACACCATCGGCATGCTGTGTCACTTACTGAGCTTGACCCAACTACTCGGCGTGCCGCTCGGCAACATTCTCATCCCACTCATCGTCTGGCTCATCAAGCGCGACGAGGACCCATTCGTCGATCTCTGCGGCAAGGAGTCACTCAACTTCCAGATCTCGATGACGATCTACATGGTGATCGCCGGCATCTTAATCTTTTTCATCGTCGGCCTATTCATGATCCCCGCCTTGATGATTCTAAACATCGTCTACACCATCATAGCCGCGATTAAAGCGAGCAAAGGCACCAGCTACAGCTACCCATTGTCTATCCGTTTCATTAAATAAACTGAATCGCATGCAACGCAGTCGGGTTCAAAGCAACCAACGTGAAGGCTTTGTGAATCGCACTATTCTTGGCCATAGCATGCCCGCACGCCGGCGACCACTGCGTCCGCATACTGCAGTAAAATATCATCCTCTGCGAGCGCTCGGTCCGCAGCCCGATTCGCCAACGCCGACTGCAGCCGACCATAAGCTCCGACACTATTCGATATATAAGGCTCCAACAGCACCGTTGGACACTCCGCCATGCGTAGTAGCAATAAATTACGCGCAAATAAATAGGGCTGCTGCGAACTCAATAAAATCGCGTTATTCCTCCGATACCTAGCCGCGGGTAGCTCGGTCGCCTCGGCCAATGCCGTCGCCAACGCGCCGCCGAGCAAGCGCTCTGTAGGACCACTGCCATTCGTCAACTTCACCGCCAACTGCTCCAGCTGGTTCCCAGTTTGCAGTTCCCCATCGCTCAAACAGCCAAAAATTAGCGCATGTACATTATTTGTACCCACCAGTCGGAACTTCGCGCTCTCGCTTGCCTCACTTGCACTTTCATTCTCAGTAGGCCACGCCGCCGCATTAATATGCAAAGAAATCAGCGCATCCGGCTGAATCTCTCGATTCACCAATCGGGCTCGTTCCATCAAGTCTCCCTTCACAATTGATAAATGAACCGCCCGCGCTCGGAGCGCACCACCGTATGCCCAGAGCGCAGATAGCGAGGGCTCTTTAGGCAATGAGATCTGCTCTGCAGCCAATTCCAAATAATCCACCGGGCTCTTTGGATTTACCCGCACAGCAGCCTCCCGCACTAGCGTGACATTGGCGCCGAGCGCCACCAGTTTCGCCCGAGCAAGCTGCGCCACTACGAGGGCCAACTCCCCTTCGCGTACATAGAAATCATTTTCTGCGATTCGGAACTGTCGACCTTCCGCGGCGGCCCACTGCCCGCCGATGTGCCCGGGGTCCAACGCGATGTGTAATCCAGCTAAAGGCAAGTCACTGTCACCACGCTGCAACGCAATCTCCTCTGCCGTGTGCCAATAGCGCGATTCCGACCGTTGTGCCAGTGCATCCACATCCACTACCGACTGCCAGTTCGCGTACGGCGCATAACGCGTGGTCAGCACAGAAGCCAGCTCAGGCGCTTCCGCAGCCGACAGCGACGCTACCAATCCGACACAAAATAAATAACCCACGAAAAACCGCAATAACATGCTGTCAGACAGAACAAATCTGCCCCGACAGACAACCCAGCATTCATAAAATCTGATTCGTGGCGTCGTTGCTTGCAACGGCCTTAACGTGGGCGAGTCGCCCACACTCCTTTGGCCGTTGCAAGCAATGACACCAAAGACAACCGCATTACACAGTCAGTCGATCCATCATTGCCTTAAAATCTGCCGGCAGCGGAGCCACAAACTCCATCTCTTCGTCACGCTCGGGATGCTGCACTTGCAGCTCCGTCGAGTGCAGCATGATACGTGGCACATCGATCCCTCTTAAACGACTTGGCTTGTAGCCATAAGTCGTATCGCCCAACAGTGGATGGTTCATGCCACTCATATGCACGCGAATCTGGTGCGTACGACCAGTGTGAATCACGCAACTCACCAGCGCAACCTGACCGCCAAAACTATGCTCAACCGACCAATCAGTCTTGGCCTCTTTACCCATTGCCATAATCGCCATACGCGTACGCACCACGCTATGTCGCCCAATCGGGCCATCGCAGGTACCAGCCGTTTGGCGCGGCGTGCCGAGTACCAGCGCGGTGTAGCGTTTATACGTTTCACGCGCACTGAAAGATGCCACTAACTTATGATGCGCACGATCAGTCTTAGCTGCCACAATCAGACCAGTGGTCTCCTTGTCTAACCGATGCACAATACCTGGCCGATCTGGCGCGCCGATACTACTCAAGTTACCATTGGTATGATGTAATAACGCATGCACCAAAGTATCTTCACCCGTGCCAGTGCCAGGATGTGTGACCATCCCCGAAGGCTTATTAACCACCACGATCGATTCATCTTCGTAAATAATACTGAGTGGAATATCGACCGCCTTTGGCCCTTCGCCCAACACCACTTCTTCCAGCACTGCGCGCAACACGCCCGGACGATTCACCTTGAAGCGCTTATCAATGATCGCGCCATCAAAGGTCACTAGCTCCGCCTCAAAAGCCTTCTGCAATCGGACTCGACTAATGTCATCAAACTCTGCGGAAAAAATTTTATCCGCACGTCCGGACTTAACACCCTTAGGCACAGTAAATTCAATGATACGATCAGGCATTCCGGACAATGACCCTACTGTCTGTCAGTTTGCGAGCCTACATTCGCTTCTTCATCAGGAATCACGCGAGTAACACCTTCGCTGATCCGCGACGCCGACAAATAAACCTAAAGTGTCACTCTAGCCAAACCCGACTTCGATCCTCATCACTTGTATCAAGCCGAGGCAACCGACAATCCACGCGCTGTCTCACAATCTCTAGTAATCTGTACCTTTAACGCATCCACGGATGCAAATTTCTGTTCGGGCCGAATAAAACGTAGCCACTCGACCTCGATCGAGTCACCACAATCCAGCTTGGTAGCCTCCAGCGCATGCACCTCCAGCGCCGGTAATTGTTCTGCCACAGCCACCGTCGGCTTGACTCCATAATTCGCCACTGCAAATGCCCATGGCTGATCTACCGCTCCGCGGAAGCGTACTTGATACACTCCAAAGCATGGTCGACACTCGGGATCCCATGGCAGGTTCAAGGTCGGAAAGCCAATTTTGCGACCCAACTGAGCGCCACCGACGACCTGCCCAGTCGAACAATAGTTATAGCCGAACAAATCATTCACAGATTCGATCTGTCCAGAGACGAGATCCTGCCGAATACGCGTGCTGCTAATCGGCTCTCCATTGTGCTTAATACGTTCCACACTAAACACGCCGAGCCCGAGCTCATTGCCCGACTCGATCAAAGTCGCGATACTGCCAGCACGCATCTTGCCGAATCGAAAATTCTCGCCGACATAGATTGATTTCAATGCGGGCAAGGCCGCTTTCAAATTCCCTAAAAAGTCCCCGGCTGGGATTGACGCGAACGCACGGTCAAAGTGCTTTCGGATCACTACATCCACACCGACTGCATGTAGCATTGAGGTCTTTGCCTCGATCGGCATCATCAACAGCGTCGGCGCATCTGGACGAAATAAACGACTCGGATGCGGATCAAACGTCAGCACCCCACTCACACCAGCGGATCGCTGCGCCGAAAAAACCGCCGATTCGATCACCGCCTTATGGCCGAGATGCACCCCATCAAACACACCAATGGCTAAGTGTAACTCGCCAGTCAGGCCAGCTAGTTCCTCAAAGCGTTCGACGTGGGCGGGAAGTTGCATCATTGGGAAATTAAGAAAATAGCCTCACAGCGCAAGCGCTCAAATAGCGACTTCCTGGTGGAGGGAAACGCTCCGTCGTTTCCACCGGCGAAAGAAAACCGCCGCGCGCGTGGCAATGACAGAGCATCGCCCTCCGTCTTTAACACACGCATAAACATACCTCAAAGTCTCAATATTACGCAACTAAGCGTCACTACATCGCGACACTCGGCACTGCTTGATTAACTGGAATCAGTTTAGTGCGCAACTCAGAGGGAGCCATATTTTCGATTTCCTCTAATGTATTCGCATCTTCAATACGAAACTTACCCACCTGCGTGCGACGCAACGCACATAAGTGACCGCCACAACCGAGGCGTTCACCCAGATCATGCGCGAGCGTGCGGATGTAGGTACCCTTACTGCTACCGACGATAATCGAAACTTCAGGAAGGCTAAAATCTAGAATATCATAGCGGCTGACATGAATCACACGCGCCTCGCGCTCGATTGTCTTTCCCTGGCGAGCCAACTTGTAGAGCTTCTGCCCATTGACCTTCTTCGCCGAAAACATCGGCGGCGTCTGGTATTGATCGCCCATAAAAGTCGCCATCTCTTTTTCGACATCCGCTTGCGTCAGCTCAGGCACAGGCTTGGTCTCAACGATCTCGCCATCGGCATCCTGCGAATCAGTCGCTTCACCGAGCTTCACCGTGCCAGTGTATTCCTTATCCATGCTCATCAAAAACTGAGAGACCTTGGTCGCTTTTCCGACGAGAATCAGCAACAGACCAGTCGCCATGGGATCGAGCGTGCCTGCATGCCCAATCTTTTTGATACGAAACACGCGGCGCATACGCGCAACGATATCGTGGGAAGTCATTCCCTGTGGCTTATCAACCAGCAATACGCCGATCGGATCATCATTAATTTGCTGAGACATAATAAAAAATACTCACTCTTAGTTTAAAAATCTGAATCATACTCTTAATCATATCCTGGAACTCTAAAAATAGAGATTAGGAGGGCACGAATTACTCTGGCTGGCCGAGCGCTTCGAGATGCTTGCCCAATGCTTCCATCAATTGCGGATAGAATTCTTTGATCGAACTATTCTCGACATTTAGCCCCGCGGCACATGCATGTCCGCCGCCATTGAAAAGTTTTGCGACCTGATCGACTCGATAGAATGGGTTCTTCGCACGTAAGCTGCCTTTCAGTGCCCCATCGCGATCCTCGATTAAGACGCCAATATCGACGCCCACGATTGAGCGCGCATAATCGACCAAGCCTTCGGAATCGTCGATGGTCGCGCCAGTTTCTTCGTAGACGCCATTCTCGATCAAGCCCACGCAGACACGGTTCTCAAATTCCATGCTGAGCGAGTTCAAAAAGTTCTGTAGCAGTTTGATCTTCTCAAAAGTCTCGCACTCGTAGAGTTCGTGCGCTGCAGCGGATGGCTGCGCGCCATATTCGCAGAGTCGACGTGCAATCTCGAATGTTTCGGGCGTGGTCGAAGGGAAACGAAATTGTCCCGTATCAGTCGCGATCCCTACATACAAGGCCTGTGCGGTCACTGCATCGATCTCGTATCCGAGGTCCATGTAGAAACCAGCAAGGATCTCCGCAGTCGCGCATGCCGTGGCGATGATTAGATTCTCCTGCGCATACGCTTTGTTCGAAATGTGGTGATCCACATTCAACGCCACTTCAGGGAAGAGCTCGATCAAGCGCTCGCCGATGCGTTTTTTGTCGGCACAATCTACCGTCACTGCGACATGCCCATCGGGCTGGAAATCTGCCGCGAGCATTAAGGGTGTATCACCGACAAATGCCTGTAGTGTCGCAGGTACTTCATCGCGATTGAGACCTACTGCGTCGATGCCTAAGCTTTTTAATACACGAACCACGGCAACGATCGAGCCGATGCAATCACCGTCGGGACGCAAGTGCCCACACACGGCAACCTTCTTGCCTTTAAGTCGTTCAACGCTCGCCGCGAATAACGGACTCTCGTTCGGGTAGAATTCAGCTTTTGTCATTTTCGTTATCTAATTGGTCCAGTAGGTCTAAGATGCCTGCACCACGCTCCATCGACGGGTCATACATATAATCAAAACGAGGGAAATATTTGAGCGTCACACGTGACATCACGCGTTGGCGCAGCTCTTTGCCAATGCGTTTGAAGAATGCCTGAGCCTGCTTGATTTCCTTCTCTTCACCCATGACGGCATAGAAGATTTTACACTGGCGCAGATCAGGTGATGTATCGACATCGCTGATTGTGATTTTGACGGATTCTGCACCACCATAGTAGCGGCGCAGTTGCTCTCCAATCTCACGCTGGAGGAGCTCGTTAACACGGGAAATACGTTTTGACATAATTTAAAGGGATGGGACCTATTCAAAAAAAATCGGCGACGTGCGAATTCGCACGCCGCCGAATGAAACTAATTATCGCAGGGTCGGACGGATCTCCACGACCTCGAAGCATTCGATGACATCGCCTTCTTCGTAATCGTCGTAACCATCCACATTAATACCACATTCGAAGCCAGCGCGGACTTCCTTAACGTCGTCCTTGAAGCGCTTGAGTGTATCAATCTTACTTTCGTGAATAACTTCGCCGTTACGTAGCAAGCGTGCCTTGCGGTTGCGATTGATCGTGCCTTCGGTGACCATACAACCAGCAACAGCGCGATTCTTGCCCATACTGAAGACTTGACGAATCTCGGCGGCACCGAGCTTCTTCTCACTCAATTCCGGCTCGAGCAACTCGGCCATGCAGTCTTCGACTTGGTCGAGCAGTTCGTAAATAATATCGTGCTGAATGATGCGCACATCGTGATGTTTCGCTTGGCTCTGCACGCCATTATCAAGACGCACATTGAAACCAACGATCGTAACATCGGTGTCACCAGCGCTAGCCAGTGCGATATCACTCTTACTTATATGCCCAACACCATGACTGATGACGCGAATGTCCACCTTATCACTCGTGATCTGCTTGATGCTGTTGACCAATGCTTCGGTCGAACCGTGCACATCAGACTTAACAATCACGCTAAGGCAGGCCTTCTTTTGCTGCGCAATCGCGGCAAATAAATCTTCAACGGTGACGGCGCCCTCCTTCTTCGCGGATTGCTCCGGAGCGACGTTTTCTTCACGCTTACGCTCAGTCGTCGCTTCAGCAGCGGCTTTCTTGGCGGTCTTCTCGTTTTTCACGGAAGTAAATGTGTTACCACCACTTGGCACTTGCGACCAACCGATGACCTTCACTGGAGTCGATGGCGGCGCTTCTTTGAGCAGCTTACCATTCTCATCTTCCATCGACTTCACCTTACAATAGGCTTCACCACAGATCAGCGCATCGCCCTTCTTCAGGGTGCCGCGTTCAACGATAACGGATGCAGTTGCACCACGACCTTCTTCCAGTTGAGCTTCGATGATAGTACCGGATGCCGAGCAATCTGGATTTGCTTGAAGCTCCAAAACTTCTGTTTGCAGAAGAATCATATTGAGCAAATCGTCGATATTAGTGCCCTTCAAGGCGGAAACTTCCACTGCAATGGTTTCACCGCCCCAGTCCTCTGGTGCGATGCCCTTTTCTTGCATCTGTTGCTTCACGCGGTCGACATTCGCCCCCTTCGCATCGACCTTATTGATCGCAACGATGATGGAATTGTTGGCTTCCTTAGCAAAGCGCAGTGCCTCTTCGGTCTGTGGCTTAAACCCATCGTCAGCAGCGATCACAAGAATCGCTACGTCAGTGACGTTTGCACCACGTTCACGCATCAGCGAGAAAGCGGCGTGACCTGGAGTATCAAGGAAAGTAATCTTACGATCGTTGTGTTCGATCTGGTAAGCACCGATATGCTGAGTAATGCCACCCGCTTCACCCGCAGTGACATTGGCCTTACGAATCGTGTCGAGCAGTGTGGTCTTACCGTGATCAACGTGACCGAGAATACACACAACCGGCGGACGAGGCTTGAGGAAACGAGGATCATCGTCTGCGACCTTAGCGACTTTTTTCTTTTCAGCGACCTCGGCTTGAGTCTCACCACGGTGGTGGATCTCGAGCTTAAAGCCATGACGCTTCGCAATCTGAATCGCGATCGGCTCTTCGATGGTTTGATTCATCGAAGCGAAAATGCCCATTTCCATGAGCTCAGAAATCAATTTGAACGGCTTAACTTCGATCTCAGTCGCGAAATCGCGCACCACAATCGGAGGCTTGGCGTGGATGATACGCTCTGCGACTTCGACCACTTCAACTGCTGCTTCGCTATCAACCGACACTTCAGCATCAGTCGCGACAGGTGTCGCTTCGGCTTTCGCCGCGCTCGCAGACGGAGGCTTCGGCGGGCCAGGAGGCTTCGGTGGGCCAGCAGGCTTGGGTGGCCCAGCAGGTGTCGGCGCTGCGGCAACTGCAGGCTTGGCCGCAGGTGCTTTGGCGATTGGAGGCTTGGCTGCAGGAGCTTTGGCGATTGGAGGCTTGGCTGCTGCAGGAGCCTTAGGCTCTGGCGCCGACGGACCCGCCACGATCGGTGCTTTGGGTCCCTTCGGTGCCGATGGCGCAGCAGATTTAAGACCCGCAGGAGCCACTCCTGGTGGAGGTGATTTAGGACGTGGTGCACTCGGCGGGCCCTTTGAACGAGGTGCACTCGGCGGCGCTTTACTCATCGGAGCTGGCTTCGATGCAACTGCCACTGGCTTCGGCGCAGCGGCCTCGGTTGCCTTCGGCTTAGCTGCTTCAGCCGCAGCCTCACGCTCAAGCTTGATTTCGGCAGCGCTCTTGACGACGACTCCGTCTGGCAAGGTCGGCCCCTTCGGCGGTTCCGCTGCAACAGGTGCTTCGTCGGCAGGTACGTCCTCAGCTTTATGCGTTGAGGCGAACTCTTCTACGAGGGATTCGGCGGATATATTATCGACGGTACTGGAAGCGCTTTTGACTTCGAACCCGCGACTACGGAGGAGCTCAATGAGCTCTTTATTCTCCATTCCGACTTGTTTGGAAAGCTGATGTATACGAACACTCATGAAAGAGTTATGACTTGATATCTGATAGATGGATAGAAGGCTTGGCGACTAATTGGATTATGCGTTTTGCTCCAGGTATGCGGCAACTTTAGCCAGCACGTCGCTGGCTTCTTCTTCACTAAATTCTGCGTCGACGAGATCCCCAATGGATACGCCTTCGAAGGCTTCGGGACTGATCAAGCCGATGGAAACAAGGCGTTCGCCAATCGCTGGCTCAATGCCAGGAATCATGTTGATGCCCTTGAGCGCCTTCGCGACCTTCTCATCGAAGCCAACTGCTTCCTTCTCTTCCTTGCCGATGTCGAGCTTCCAACCAATGAGGCGCGAAGTGAGCTTAGCATTGAAGCCACGGCGGCCAATTGCAATCGAAAGATCATCTTCAGCCACTTCGAAGTGGATGCGACGATCGGCTTCGATCACCTTGATGTTTTTCGGGACCGCAGGCGATAGCGCTTCTTCGAGCAGCTGAATAGGATCGCTGTGATAGCGAATAATATCGATTTTCTCACCACCGAGCTCACGCACGATGGTTTTGACGCGGGCACCACGTGCACCGACACATGCACCGACAGGATCTACCTTCGGGTCTGAGCTGTTCACGGCGATCTTCGTGCGGTAGCCAGCTTCGCGGGCCATCGCTTCGATGGTCACAGTGCCATCGGCGATTTCCGTCACTTCGAGTTCGAACAGGCGGCGCACAAAGTTGATGTTTGAGCGTGAAAGAATGATGTCTGGACCGCGATTGGTTTGCTCGATCTTGAGCAGCAGGCAGCGGATGCTTTCGCCCGGCGCATAATCCTCACCCTGTACGCGCTCACGTGGTGGAAGAATCGCCTCAGCTTTGCCCAAATCGATGATCAAATCACCGCGCTCACGGCGACGCACGATACCCGTGACGATGTCACCGACAGTGTCTTTGTAATCGTCGTAAATGCGGTCTTTCTCAAACTGGCGGATACGTTGCATGATCGCCTGACGCGCAGTCTGCGCGGCGATACGGCCCAAATATGCGGGGTCGATTTCCTTTTCGATGACTCCACCGATCTCCACATCAGGTTGAATGGCACGCGCCTTTTCAATGTGAATCTCGAGCTCGGCATCGCCAACGGAGTCGACCACATTGAGACTAGACCACGCCTTCAAGGCACCCGTTTTGGGGTTAATTGCAACACGGATATCTTGCCCCGCAGCGACGCCTTTCTGGGCAGCGCCTGCAATCGCAGCAGAGATGGCTTCGATCATATCGGCGCGATCGATGCCCTTCTCTTTTTCCATGTATTCTAAGACTGATAAAATTTCGTGACTCATTGCGGCGGAAAATGAAAAAGCGGACCTATGCCCGCTTAAAAAAGATGTTGCTAAGTTAATTTAAGAATCCAGAAAGCTAAACGGCCTCCGCCGCTTGTCAAGTGTCTGTATGGTGGCAATTGAGGATAGTTTCAGCGGGCGAATTGTAACTAAAACAAGCACACCTGCCCGTTTGTTTGCCCGATCACCTGACCGCAAACAGCAATGACGGTGCCACTCGGCTCAATGTGGCCTCCGTCGTCAGACGGGCGGGCTGACGTCATTCCGGTTTTGCCTTGCCGTCTGTGCCCAAAACATCACTTTGCTCCCTCCAACAGCTGGCCCTGCTAACGAATTCCCAGGGCCGCAGCCAATCGGCAACCACTGAATTCATGAAAAGCGTCCTAATCTATTCTGGCGGACTCGACTCGACCGTCCTCCTCTATCACTTGCGCGCAGCAGGCCACACCGTGCATGCACTCTCCATCAACTATGGACAGCGCCATCGCTGCGAGCTCACATATGCGGCTGAGATCTGCAAAGCCATCGATGTGCCGCATCAAACCGCCGACCTCTCTGCGATTCAGCCACTGCTCGCCGGCAGCAGCCTGACCTCGCCCGAGATCGAAGTCGCCGAGGGTCATTACACCGAGGAATCAATGAAGTCCACCGTTGTGCCGAATCGAAACATGATTCTGCTCGCCATCGCCGCCGGACATGCCCTCTCCATCGGCGCCGAAGAGATCGCCTACGCCGCCCACAGCGGCGACCACGCTATCTACCCCGATTGCCGCAACGAGTTTGCCGACGCCATGGCCGCAGCCATCCGACTCTGCGACTGGAGCACGGTCGAGCTCAGCCGCCCCTTCGTCGATTGGACCAAAGCCGACATCGTCCGCCGCGGCGCAGAACTGGGCCTCCCCTTTGCGAAAACGTGGTCCTGCTACCAAGGCGGCGACATCCACTGTGGCCGCTGCGGCACCTGTATTGAACGACGCGAAGCCTTCGACCTCGCAGGCATCACCGATCCAACACCTTACGCTGACGACGCGCCGGACATCACCACGCTGCGCGCCAACAACTGGCGACTCTAAGCTTTCAGTTTCCACTTTTCCACTTTTCCACTTTCCAAAAGATGCTCACCTGTAAAAAATCTTACCGCGACATTCCGTTCGCCCACCGCCAACATCTGCACGAAGACCATTGCGCGCTGATCCATGGACACAATTGGGGCATCACCCTAACCTTTGCCTGCAGCGAGACCGATACGAATGGCTTTGTGGTTGATTTTGGGCGACTCAAATACCTTAAGACCTGGATCGATAAGCATCTCGACCACGCCTGCCTGTTTAATGAGGACGACCCCGAAACTCCAGCGCTGTTGGCCAACGCGGGCGACCTGTTCAAGCCCTATATTTTACCAAACTGCTCCTGCGAGGGCGTCGCCCAACACCTACACGGCATCTTCGACCAAATGGTTCGCGCAGAAACCAGTGGCCGCGTGTGGATCACCGAAATCGAAGTCGTCGAAGACTCGAAAAATAGCGCCGCCTACCGCCCCGAATAGCCAACTCTTTGCCCAAGTCTCAGGCCTCAGCCCTCAAGTCTCAGCCCCCAGCCCTCAAGTCTCAGCCCCAGCCCTCAAGTCTCAGCCCTCAAGTCTCAGCCCTCAAGTCTCAGCCCTCAAGTCTCAGCCCTCAGCCCGCAGCCCTCAAGTCTCAGCCCATGCTCCCGATCCACGAACAGTTTTACACCTTCCAAGGCGAGGGCGCGCACGCAGGGCGAGCCGCTTACTTCATCCGCACCTTCGGCTGTCCCGTGCATTGCCCGTGGTGCGACTCCGCTGGCACTTGGCACCCGGACTACATCCCGAAGCGCATTGCCCGGCTCGAGCCTACGACCCTCGCAGCCGAAGTCGCTCAAACCCAGGCCGAGTTCACCGTAATCACCGGCGGCGAGCCCGCTATCCACGACCTCAGCGCGCTCACTGATGCACTTCACGCGGTGGGCCAAAAAACCCACCTCGAAACCAGCGGTGCCTTTCCAATTCGCGGCGCATTCGACTGGATCACACTCAGCCCCAAGCGCTGGAAGCTGCCACTTGCCGAGAATGTCGCCCGAGCCAATGAATTTAAGCTCATCATCGACCGCCCCGAAGCAATCACCGAATACGTCGACGTTCTCCGCGAGCGCGGAGCAGAGCTGAGCGCAGACAATATCGTCTGGCTGCACCCCGAATGGTCACAGCACAGCAACCCAGAGGTGCTCAACGCCATCACCGAATGGATCAAGTGCCACGGCGCCCCCTACCGCGCCGGCTGGCAGCTGCACAAAAACTACGCCGCCGATTGCATGGATCAACGCAGCGTCCCCGCCGCCCCACTCGGCGGTGATCCCAAGCAGGGCTTTTAGGCAGCAGCAACTGGGAGGGACGAGCTCCGCCTCGTCCGCAGTAATTTTAGAGAAAATTTTATAAACTTTTATAAGCCTGTCCCTTGCTCCCTCGCCTTGCTTCCCCTATAAGCCTGTCCCTTGCTTCCCCTCTCCCCCTTTATAAGCCTGTCCCTTGTTCCCCCCTTGCTCCCCCCTCCCTGCTCCCCCTCCTCATTCCAGCCTCCGATCCCACCCAGCACTAGTCC
>Ga0114998_10001925_pt1 | contig 15991 bp, 16 predicted proteins | sample ArcticOcean_MG_C_5_FD_87044 | JGI IMG/M metagenome (GOLD analysis project Ga0114998, IMG submission 87044) | Marine microbial communities from western Arctic Ocean - ArcticOcean_MG_CB4_138 | ecosystem: Environmental > Aquatic > Marine > Oceanic | place: Arctic Ocean: Canada Basin | collected...
AAATTTAAGAGAAAAGAATTTTTGGGTTTATGGGTTTGATGCAAGAGGAGAAAAAAACTTTACAGATGTTAAATGGGAAGGAAAAAATGTTCTTTTATTTGGATCTGAAGGATTTGGTATGAGGGAACATACCGGAAAGTACACAGATTTTTTAGTTAAGATTGATATAAATAAGGATGTAGAAAGCTTAAATATCTCAAATAGTGCGGCGATTGTGTTTCATCATTTAAGTTATTTGAAAAAAAATTCTTGATTAGTCTAAGATATCTTATCAGAAATCAATAAGTCCACGTTTTGGTTTCATGCGGGGCACCATCACTCAATAAATTCACCCCTTGTTATTTTTGTAAAGTTAAAGTTTGACTTATATTATGGGGATAATTTAAATAATGTTGCAACATATTCCTAAGGAGAAGGATTTAAATCTTTATCAACAAAGGTTATAAGATAAATTGCATACACGTCACGACCTGTATTAACATCTAAAGCAATAGCTTCCTCTATATACCTACTTGGTTCAAATATATTATTTTTTAAAAATAAAAATTCTTAATAAATGAACTAAAGAAATTACAATATGTTTAAATTTCATTTTTGATTCACCAAGCTTTCTATAAATTAATCTTACAGGGATTTCTTTAATACTATAATTTTTTTTTTGTATTAAATATGTAACCTCCCAAAAAAAAGTATAATCATTATTTTTTGCTTTCAAAATATCCTTAAGATTAATTTTTTTTAAATAAAAACAACGATATGCACCAGTTGCATCAAGATCCATTCCTAATAAAATTTTCATTAACAGGTGTCTTGTACAAGTAAGAAATTTACGAAAAATTGGCCAATCTTTAATTAAATCTCGTTTAATAAACCTACTAGTAATTACATAATCATAAATCTTCGCATTTAACATCATCTTTTTAAAATATTTAGGATCATGGGTTCCGTCAGCATCCATTGTGATTAACAAATCATACTTTTTTTTGTATGCATATTTTATTGCATCTTTATGTGCTGAACCAATACCAACTTTATTCTTCCTAAAAATATATTTAACATTTTTATTTTTTTTACTTAATTTTTTTATTAATTCTTGAGATTTATCACTTGAGTTATCGTCAACAAATAAAATATCTAACTTAATTTTAGTTTTTTTAATTTTTGAAAAAATGATAGAAATATTTTTTTCTTCATTAAGAGTGGGTATTGCTACACAAATTTTCATCTAAATTAAATAATTTCTATGTCGGGGAGTGGAAAAATTAACTTACCGCCATTTTTTAAGAAAATTTGTTCACGTTTGACAATATGGTCTTTAAAATGCCAAGGAAGTACCAACAAATAATCTGGATTTTTCAACTTAGCTTCTTTTTCAGAAATTATTTTAATATTTGAACCAGGCGTGTATTTATTAAATTTGAATCTGTTAACCTCTGAAATATAATTTAATAATTTAGAATCTATGTTGCAGTATTGAAGTAAAACATTACCCTTTGTAGATGCACCATAACCTAAGATTTTTTTATTCTGTTTTTTTAATGTGACAAGTAATTCTTTTAATAAAATCTTATGGTTTTGACATTCTTTAAAAAACTGCTTATGTTTTTTTATTTCATTATACTTGTTTAATGACTCACTCTTTAAAACCCAATTAATTAAATGTTTACATTCACTTAGTTTTGATTTTTTTTTTGCAACATCTACTTCTATACTGCCACCATTAATTTGGTTAAATGAAAGGTTTATAATTTTTAAACCTGCTTTATCTAATAAATATTTTAACGATTTAAGAGAGTAGTATTCAAGATGTTCATGGCATATAGTGTCATACGATCTATTTTTTATCATCATAGGCATATAACTTAACTCTATGTGCCAAATTCCATCTTTGTGTAATATGGAATTAATTTCTTTAGCAAAATTTAATGGATCAGGTAGATCGTAAAACATCGAAATTGATGTAATTAGATTGAATTTTTGATCTTTAAATAGTTTAGAAGAAAAAAAGAGAGGGTATTTAATAATGTCTTTTCTATAATACTTACTAAATTTTTTAATTGTCGGATCGCAGCCAATTAATTTAAATTTTTTGTCAAAAAATGAAAGAAATGTCCCGTCATTACTACCTATATCTAAAATATTATTTTTTCCTTTTAAATTAAATCTTTTTTTTAAACTGATAGCCTTCAATTTAAGGTGAGTTATCATTGATTTATTTAATGAAGACATGTAGCCATAATTATCACCGTACATTTCGTTGGCATCAAAATTATGTTCTAATTGTAACAATTTACATTTGTTGCAAATCACCATACTAAGCTCACCTTTGGTTACCTTAGTTTTTTTTTTAGGAGGGAAAATTCCAGTAAGCGTTTGTTTTCCTAACGTATAGAGTTTAGTTAGGTTTTTACATTTACAGGATCTACAATTTTTTATTTTCAAGGCAGTCAAATTTAAATTACAAATTATATATGTTATTTTATATAATTTAAATGTTTCTTTTGAAGAAAATACTTATTCGTACAATTAACATCCATTTTTTTTGTAAATTTATTTAATTGCACTGAATAATAACAACCAAAGTATCCTATATTCTTTAATAACTTAGCTATAATCTCCCTATCTTTATTTATTTCAACAATTAATGCAGGTCTGTCTTTATTAATAATGTTATACAGGCCTTTTATTACAGTTAATTCATATCCATTTGTATCAATTTTTATTAAATCTATCTTATGACTTAATTTTTTAATTTTTTTAATTTTGAGGTATCCACTTCCTATACTTAGATTACTTCTGAATTTGAAATCTTTGATAAAATGTTGCATTAAGGAATGATCATAGTGCGCGTAAGTCATCAAGTCCAAATTTCTATTAAAAAATTTATATCTTGGAAAAAAAATTTTTGTTTTAATATTACTATTTCCAATGGCAAAGGGTTTAACAATTACTTTTTTTTGTTTTTTTAAAATGTTTATATAAACCTTATATGGCTCAAAACAAATGACCTTATTTACAGAAAGATTATTCAAAAAAAATTTTACAGCCAAGCCATCACTAGCTCCAACATCAATAATATTTATGTTATTTTTTAAATATATTTTTTTCAAACCATCAAAATCTTTTTCAAAAATATTTGTATATCTAATCAAAGATCTTAAGACCCAATAAACAAGAGGATGGACCCTGATTATCTTTTCTAAAAATCCAATTATCCCTATATTCGTTGATGATTTTCTCATAATTAAATTCTAAAGAATTATTATGTACTCTAATAAATGGCTTAATAAAAGAAAGTAATAATATAAATTAAATCTAATTATTTTAAGCATCATAAATAAGTTTAATATTTACGACCTTGAAAGTTATGTAGTAGTTTTGTTTTCTTCTTTAATTTATCAGGAGAGTCTCGCTGGATTATTTACTTTTTTTATTATTCAAAATTTTTTTGATTATATGGAGGGGGTCTTTTTTTTGTTTCTTCTAAATTTTTCTTATATATTTATATAAAATACTAATAGATAAAAGCTGTATTTCTCCAACAAATAAATGAGAACTCTATCGGAACTCTATGGGAACTTCATAATACGTGAACATTTGGGCCACTTTGCATCATGCCAATTCTACTTTCTATAATTGGAATGGATTATTTAGGATTGATTAATAAGATTTATTAAACTAAAAACTGAAAGAAAACAAATGCCCTTGTAGCTCAGCTGGTAGAGCAATTGATTTGTAATCAATAGGTCCGCGGTTCGACTCCGTGCGGGGGCACCACTTAATTAAAATTTGTAAGCATCTTTTAAAATTTTTCTTTTATTTAAATCTTTTTCCCTTGCTAAAATATCAAAAAATATAATTCTTAAAACATCTTTATAGTGTTGAAGCCCTTTCTGATTACCGATATTTGAAAATTCAAAACTTGATAAATTTATTATTGACGCATTTTTCATTTAAAAAACTATCACGAAAGTCATAATGTGATCAAACTAAAATTAGAATACTACAAACATTGAGAAATAATACTTATTTAAGAAAAGACTCCTAATTTACAATCAATAGTTCTACAGTTCGACTCCGTGTGTGGGTACCATTAGAATATATTAAAATCATATAAAGCTATTATCCACTATAAATAAAATTGTTTTATAGCGTATAATATAAACACCAAATATGAATATTTTAATTACAGGTGCTCAGGGTCAAGATGGAATCATATTATCTGAAATATTAATTAAAAAAGGTTTTAACGTTATAGGCGTTATACGTAATAAAATATTTAAAAAAAAAATTAACAAAGTAAAATATTATAAATTAGATCTATTTAATTTAATAGAAATAGAGAAATTTTTATCTAAATCAAAGCCAGACTATATAATTCATTTTGGTTCTGAGAATCCCTCATTTAATCAAAAAAATAGAAAAAAAAGATTTGAAAATAAAAATATAAAATCATCTTTGAATTTAATTAATTCAATAAATAATTTAAATCTTAATTCTATCTTTATATTTGCTAACTCATCTCAAATTTTTAAAAAAACTAAAAAAAAAGTTACTGAGAAATTCCAAATTACCAAAAAAGACCCCTACACTTCATTTAGAATTGATATTATAAAATATATGAAATTTCTTAAAAAAAAAAATAATTTTAAATACATAAACTTGATATTATTTAATCATGACTCTAAATTTAGATCTGAAAAGTTTTTACTTCCAAGGTTAGTTAAATCCATTAAAAATAAGGATAAAAACTTTATTAACGAAATTTATAGACAAAATATTTATGCAGATTTTTCTCATGCTGAGGATATTTGTAATGCTATATTTCTTCTTATAAAAAAAAAGATTATTGTGGATAATTTAATTTTATCGTCGTCAAAATTAACTAGTGTAAATAAATTAATTGAATATCTTTTAAATAAAAATAAATTAAAAAATATTTTAGATGATAAAATCTATATTAAAAAAAAAAAAATCAATCTTATTGGTGATAATCATTTTGCAAAAAAAATTTTAGGTTGGAAAATTAAAAAAGATATTTACAAAGCCTTAAATGAAATGAATGAACAGCTTTAATATAATATTACTTTAAATTAACCTCCAGCGTCTTGATAATTTTCTTAAATCCTTTTTGATAGGTAAATTTAATGTCATTTTTATGAACTTAACCTATTCCACAAATTTTTTTTTAAAATTCTATTTATATTTTTTTCTTCATTTAACGGAAAGAATTAGTGTGCAAATATCACTTATTAGATGGGCTTACATTTTTAATTTAAAAAAGCCCTTATTTAGTATGCCTAAATAGTAAGCTAGAAAAAAAACTAAAAATAATTTAATTAGATAAAGTATTGAAGTATAAATGATGTGCTCAATTGTTAATGGAGTAAAACTTAGAAAAAAACTATTTGATATAATTAAAATTGAAAAACAGTATGAATAATTAATTTTTTTATTAAAACTCTCCATAAATGGAATTGTAAAAAATAAAAAAATCAACCTATAATCAACATTACTATAAAATATGAAACTACCAATATAAATTGTAGCTCCTAAAATAAATAAATTTTTTTGTATATTTTTTTTCGAGAATTCAATTTTTTTCTTAGAATTAATTCCAATTAAAAAAAATAAAATACATATTAATAAAAACACAAAGCTAGATATTAATCTAATTATATTTTTTTGATTTTCAGCTATGGATGCAAAATTAGTTTTTTCTAGAGTTTTAAATACTCCTTCTGTGATAGATTGAACACCATAAGTTTGAGAAAGTGCCATTATAGGATGATTTTTATCTATATATTTTGCAATTGATATTTCATAAATAAAATAAATAACTAAAAGCATAATTGATATAGTAATTATTTTTTTATCTTTTTTTGCTAGCAAATAAAAAAATAGAAAAAAAGGATAGATTTTTAATAATGATAACCCAGATATAATAAATAAAGATACATAATATGAGGGTAAAAGGACTATCAATGAAGTTAATGAAAAAATTAAGAGATCTACATTGCCTCTTTCTATAACTAGCATAGATGAAGTTGAAAAAAATAATAATATCAGAATTGTCATATTGAATTTATTTTTTGATATTTCTAATAGTAAAAAGTAGGTTAAAAATAAAAATGATAAAATAAAAAAAAGAAATATTCTAAAATTATCCTCTATATTTAAATTTAAATATTCAAAAACAAATAACCACGTAATAGGGTATTGGTATCTTATATTATAGAATTCACATGGATTTGTTTTGAAAGGATCTATACCACTAAGTTTGCATATTAGACTACTTTGGATATGATAAATATCACCAAATGCTGGCCACTGTTTTGGAACATTCAATATAAAATAATTCCAAAATTCATACCACGTAACTTTACTTTGTGATGCATTTAAAATTATATAAGAAATAATCAAACTTAAGGCTATATAGAAAATGAATCTATATGATGTCCTCTTAAAATTATATTTATTAATAAATTTCATTAAAGTTAAATTAATACATTCATATCACTAAAATAAAAAACTTTAATCTAAAAAACAATAAATTTTTTATTAGAAAATAATTTATTACCTTATTTCTTTTCTCAATTGTTCAATTTTAATCTTCTTTTGTAAGCTTCTACTATTATCATATAAAAGATTAAAATTAATTTTAGTATTTATTTTTACCGTAATTGATTTGGCATTTCTAACTTCTAAATTATCAGCTACAGAGCTAATTGGTCTTTTAGACGGGTTTAAATTTTTAATTATAATTTTTAATTTATCACTAACTATTTTAGCTTTCCATCTTCTAGGTCTAAATGGACTAATTGGTGCGATGGATAATTTTTTTGAGTTTAAACTTAATATAGGTCCATGAACAGAGAGATTATAAGCGGTACTTCCTGCTGGTGTTGAGACCAACACTCCATCTGAAACTAAATTTTTAATAATTTGTTTTGTCCCATGTTTAATCGATAATGATGCAGCTTGTCTACTTTGTCTTAATACAGAAACTTCATTAATAGCTAACGATTTTGTAATTTTATTATTCTTATCTTTTACAATCATTTCTAATGGAGAAATTGAGATCATTTTAGCACTAGATAAATTTTTAATTGTATTTTTTGATGAAAATTTATTCATCAAGAAACCATAATTCCCCGAATTAATTCCATAAAATTGTTTTTTTTTATTTCTAATTTTTTTTAAAGTTTCGAGCATGAACCCATCACCACCAATAACAATTACAAGATTTTTTTGTTTAAATTGATTGTTATTAATTTTTTTAATTAGTAGGATTTTTATCTTTAATGATTTTTTATTTTTATCAGAAATTATCTGAAGTTTAGTCATTTAGTGGTGCCCTCGGCCAGACTCGAACTGGCACTCCAAAAAGGCACGGATTTTAAGTCCGTTGTGTCTACCAATTTCACCACGAGGGCATTAATGAATTTCATGAATATTTATGCTAATACTTATAATAGAACAAGGATAATAAGTAAAATTTTAGTTTAACAAACTTTTAAAATATTCTTTTAATTTCAAAATTTTATAACTATCTCCATCAATTTTACAAACATCTTTGACTTTAGTTGTCATCAAGTTGTAAATTAACGTAACTCTTTCAGAAATACCGTTAGATTTATAGCTATGAAATGTTTTATTGTTTCTTGAAAAAAATAAAGATCTATTTGATTTCCATTCAAGATCTACGAAATCTTTTTTATTTTCTTCATATAGTCTAGTACCTAAATTATTATTTGGTTTTAAATACACTACACCACTTAATAATTTATTGTGAGCATCTACATGAATAGGATAATTATAATCTTTTCCAGTAATAACGATGTGAAAATCTGAATATTCATATAATTCAATTTTTTTTTCAGAAAACTCTTTTAGTAAATTTATAGCTTTTGGAAAATATCTATTGTGCATACTTTTAATGATTTCTTTACTTAAGCAAGATGATTCTATAACTCCATTTTTATAGATTCTATTGTGGAATACTCTTTTTCCCTTATTTTCAATTTTTCCTAATTTTAAATTAGAAACAATATCAAGATCATTTTCTGATAAAAAGTCATCAATTATTCTATATTTGAACATAATATATTAAATTATCTTCCCTCATAATCGTAGGCTAATTTTGTAGCTTCAAAACCTAAAACAAATTTAGATACAGATAATCTTTTTAATTGATAATTTTGTATTATTCGATGAAACCATGGGGGCATAGTGAAATCAAATTTTACCTCAAGAATTTCATATCCGGGTAAACATAAATTCCATGAATTATCTGTTCCATAAATATTATCTGACTTACAAGCTTTTATTTCACCATCAAATGTGAGCCTAAAATAAACTCCATTTTTACTCTCTAAGGGTAGTCTATTATAATCAATTAAAACCATTGGCGATATCTTTTTTTTATATACATCAAAAATGAAACTATTTATTAAATTATCATTTGTATATTTTTTTTTTAGATTAAATAAATTTTGGTTATTATAGAATAATAATAAATCATCATTAATTATATTTGTTCTACTTTTAAAAGTTCTCAAATTATTTCTTCCTTTCATTTCCAGAAAAACAGGCACATCATCTTTTTTTTTTTCTGAATACGTTCTTATCCTAAATTTATGTCTATTTTTTAAACCATCAACTTTTTCATTAAAATTTGAACACCTTTGATTATCAAAATATAAGGACCTAACCAAATAGTATTCATTATCTTTTGTAAATTTATCTTGATACATAAAATGTTTGACTTCATTTTTGATTAAACTAGATAAACTTTTTTTTAAAATATATTTAAATTCAAATCTTGAAAAAAAATTATTATCTTTTTTAATTTGATATTTTCTCATAAAATAATTTAATGATTATTCAATAATAACATTGTTTTTTTTTACAATTTCTCCATTAATGTCACTAGATACAATTTTAATCAAGCCAGAATTATCTGAATTAATATTATTTTTTTTTGAAATTATTTTTGATTTATAAACAAAAATATTTCCCGATGCACCATATCTCCAATTTTTTTTATAAACACTTAGTTGAATATCATTATTTTCAAATAATGAATTAGATATTTTTGCTCTAGATAAATCCTTTGAAGCCAACCCATGATAATTATTCCTAAAAATCGATCTATCTACTAATATATCAGAATTTTCACCAACTGAAATTCCCTTATCTCCACTTAATATAACAGTCAAATTTTTTAACGTTGCAGTACTTTCCATAAAATCTATGCCATCATTCCCTGAATTAGTTATTTCAACTTGATTAAAGTATATATTTTCCGAAATATCTACATCAATTGAATCTCTAAACGCATTTATAAATTTTGAATTTTCTACTTTAACATCTTTAGAATAAATAATATGAACCATATCATCATATTTAGAATTATTTCTAACCTCAATATTCTTTAATCTTATATTTTTTGTTGAATGAATTGATAAAGAAGAAAAATAATTAATACCATTTATTCTATTTCCAGATCCGTTTTGAATTAAAACATTTTTAAAAATACTTCCCTCAGTTTTCAAGCCATGAATTGCTACTGTGCCAAAATAGTCTTTATCAGAATTACTTTTAAATATAATTGGTTTTTCATGGGATCCTATAGCCTCTACTTTATTTTCAAAAATAATACTTACATTTTTTTTAAGTGTAAAAATTGTGCCTTCCTTAATCCTAATTGGATCCTTTATAATGAAATCTTTATCTATAAAAATTTTTCCACTCAAAATTTTTTGTTTTTCATGATTGTTATTTATTGCAATGTTGTTTAAACTTGGCCAAGTTGAGACTGAATTTTTGTCATTTAATTTTATTTTCTTTTTTAAATTATAAGATGATAGCAATTCAGTGGGTATATAATTATTATCAACAAAGAAAGAGAATTTTGTTTTCTGTGTAATAATTTTTTTTTTGACATCAAGAGTATCTTCATAAATTGCAATTCTATTTGCAAAAAGTTTAAGATTGATTTTGAATTGGTTTTGATTGTCAGGATAAAAATATAAATCTTTTTTATCAATAATTTTATTATTGTTATAATCAAAAATTACCCATTTTGGTTTAACTTCTTTAAATCTTATTTGTAAATTAGATAATGGCAATGAGTCTTCTAAAAAAATATCAAATCCTTTACTTGAATTTTCCCATGTTACTTTTGCAGCTTGTTCAAAGAAACTAATTAATTTTTGCTCTCTTTCCTTGAGAGAGACAATCATGTCATTAAATTCTTTTTCAATTTGTTGTCTATTTTTTTTGATTGAGAGTTTTAGCGGATTAACTAAACCTAAATCTCTCAATTTGCTATTTATATATTCATCTTTTAAATTTAATAAATCACTAATAACTTTCTTAAAAATTTTTTCTTCTTTTATTAATTTAATCAATAAATTATATTTATAATTCAAAAATTTACTACTTTGATTTAAAGTATTAAATAGGTTTGTATCGTTTTGATCTAAGTAATTATTGCTGAAATCAATTGATTTTTTATTATATGCATAATCATGCGGTAATATATGTGTATTACCTGACCAAGGGTCTAATGCTATTCTTCTATTGTGAATATAATCTCCATTTTGGCTATTAGTTAGTAATTCAAAAATTGATGCTCTTGCTAATAATTCTAAATTTTCATTTTTTATAATCTTGTTTAAATGGTCTATTGAGCCATTTGCTTTTTTGATATCATGAAAGAAATTAATTAAATCGCTGTAATCATCTTTTTTTACCATATTATAATATGATATTTTATCCCACAAACCAGGATTTTGATCTAAGTAAAATTCTAAGCCAATCTTTTTTTCACTGTTCATGTATGCCTCACCTTTGTAAATATTAATTGGCATTATCTTGTTTCTTCTCAAAAATGATTCATTCAGTCTTTCACTTTGTAAATAGAGACCTGAATTTTCACCATTAACAAATAATTCCACCATTTCCATTTTTGGAACCAACATATTTAAATTTTTTGCAATTAAATATGAGGTATATCTTTCAAGAATATTCTCTTCATAATTTTTAAATTGAAGATATCTTGTTCTATTTGCTAATTCTGATTTTTTAAGTTTAAGACGAATAGATTTTTTATGGAACATGTAATTTCTAGGATTGTCTCCCAAATATCTTAACATCACTTTTTGATTTTTCCCATTAATGTCAATTGAAGCATCAACGTATTTTTTTGTAGAACTTGGAATATTTGATAATAGCATCCTAGATGATTTTTCTGTTACATAAATATTCACTGCATTTAATCGTTTAAAATTATTATTAAGGTTTAGAAAATAATTTTCTATTTTTTTTTTCTTAAGCTCAAAATAATATTTTGTCCAGTTAACGACAGGAACATATGTATTATGACTTTTGTGAGAATAATTAAGATCTTTAATAATTATATTTATAAAAAATATAAATATAACTATTAAAAAAAAGGGAAAAAAAAGAATAAAAAAAGTTAAAAAAGTTTTTTTAATTTTCATTTAAATTAGAACAAATATTATTACTTATAATTGGTAGTCTAACAAGTTTTAAATTAAAAGAAATATTGCTAATATTCTTATAATTTTTTAAAAGGTTTATTTTTATAATGTCACTTTTATCATTTGCATTAAAAATAATTATTTCATTTTTAGATTGATTATAAATATAACTAAATAAACTATGGGCTATTATATCATCTAAATTAATTTTAAATTCCTTATTATCATTTGATAAAACTAAATTATTTATAGTTATTATTGATCCTGAAAAAAAATTTTTATAAATACTTATTTGGTTAACACTTTCATTTTTTTCTAAGCTAACATTATAATTGCTATATTCACCAACATCACCAATAAAATTTGAATAAAGTAAATTATTGCTATTAATTGAAATTGCAAATTCAGAACTACTTCCATAAAAAAACTTTTTTTCATTATAGAGAAAACCTTCATTCTTTGTTATGCCACCTCCATAATCTTTAAAGTAATTTTTACAATATGCATTTATTAACTCAGCCCCTTTTTTATTATTATATAAAAAATTAACAATTTCTCTAAATACATTTTCATCTGACCTTGCCAATTTTATAGCTTTTTTAAAGTGAAAAAATGATTTATCTAAGTCATCATCCAGCAGAGCTCTAGCAAGCCAAATATGGTTCTGGTAAATATCGTCTGTTATTTCATTGATTTCAATATAAACATCTTGCATATCGTTAAAATCTTTTTGCGTATATGCTTTTGATGATATTAGTTCAGTAACTTGAAATATTCCTTTTAGCATTGAATTTTTTCCTTTTGAAATTTTTTTAGAAATGTTTATGTAGGATAAAATTTGCTTTGCAGCTGAATCAAAATCTCTATAATAAACATTTTTGCTCATCTTAAATGTCTGATAAAGACCATATCCAGAAAAGAATTTATTAAATAAATTTCTTCGAAAGTTATCATTAAATAATATGAATGCGACTGAAGAACTTACTACAATTAAAATTGTTATAAAAAAAATAATACCTTTATATTTAAACATAAATCACTTATGCTGTTAGCATGGAAACGACATTAATTACCAACCAATTACAAGAATTACAAACAATATATTTTCCCAATGAAGTTATATTCAATTTAATTCTTTCATTTTTTTATGGCTTATTAATAAGTTTTATTTATAAAAAAACACATAAAGGCATGAGCTATTCACAATCTTTCATGATTACAAATATTTTTTTAAGTTTAATTGTTTGTATGGTAATTATGACAATTGGAAACAACATCGCTAGAGCATTCGCTCTTGTTGGAGCTCTATCAATAATAAGATTCAGAACTGTAATAAAAGATACAAAGGATATTATATATATATTTTGGTCTTTAGCTGCGGGCATGGCTTGTGGAACAGGAAGTTATTTTATTGCATTAACTTCATCAATTATAATTACTACAACAGCTCTGGTGTTATACAAAACAAACTACGGCGCTATTTATAAAAGTGAATTTATTTTACAATTTAGATACAGTAAATTTGATGAAAATATTCCACAGTATTTAAATGTATTAAAAAAATTTTGCTCCTCACATATCCTTTTAAACTCAGAGCCGTCTGGAGACAAATGCTCTCTAAAATTAACTTATGATATAGTTTTAAAAGAGGAAATGGATGTGAACAATTTTATTATGGAAATTTCAAAAACCCCCAACATTACTGAACCGTCAATTGTGGCTGCACAAAATGATGTTGATTATTAAAATAATTTAATTTAATTACAAGTTATTTAATCCTTGATTAAGATGCTTTTTATCAAGACCACAATCTTGATACCCTCTTTTTATAATATTTAAATATCGTTCTGTTGGATATGCAAATAAAGTTTTTTTAGTCATAGAATAGGTCATTACTTTTTTACCATAATAAGTAAAATAATTTTTTTTATAAAGAACTGGATAGTCTTCATAAACATCTAATTTTTTTTCATCACTTTTTGATATTTTAAACAAAGCACCTGGAACAATTGAGTTTTTTTTAGGCTCTATATCGGCAGCTCTATATTTGCTTCTAAAGGTTAATTTAAAATTAGTTAAATTAATTTTCTTTAAGAAGACACTGTCTTTGCATCTCCTTTTCATTTGAAAATGATTTAGATTACTTCCATAAGCGAAATAAAGCATTTAACTATCTTGCAACTACTTCTATTTTTTTTTGATTAACAAACACTAAAATTTCAGAACTGCACTTATCAATTTTAAGTTGGTCTTCAGATCGTATTACTATTGATACACCTAATTTTCCTGCTTGAAAAAAAGGGTAACTTCCAATTTCAACATCTTTATTATTATCCTGCACATTAGTTAAGGGTTTTGCAATTTCACTTTCAACAGTTTTTAAACTTATTGTATGGCTTAATATCGGATCACCTCCTACTATTTTATCTTTTAATCCACCTAACATTGATTTTAAAATTGAAGGAACCCCTGGTAAGCAAAAAACATTTTCAACACTAAATCCTGGTGCACCACTTGTTGGATTTAATATTAAATTAGCATTACATGGCATCCATACCATTTTTTGTCTACCTTCATTAAATTCACCGACTTTGTAGTAAGCTTCTAATATTTTAAAAGCTTCTTTGTGAATTTCATATTCAAGATTAAATGCTTTCGAGATAGATTGAGCAGTAATATCATCATGAGTTGGGCCAATACCGCCAGTAGTAAACACATAATTATTAACTTTTCTTAAATGATTAACAGTCTCAACAATTGTATTTTCAATATCTGGGATAACCCTAACCTCATTAACTTTTATACCAATTGAGTTCAACCACTGAGCAATTGTGCAAGTATTAGTGTCCTGTGTTCTTCCAGAAAGGATTTCATTACCTATAATAAGTATTGCGGCATTAAATTTTGTATTTTGAGTCATTATTAAATATACAATTTAAATATGAAATTTACCAAAGCTTTAATTAAAGGCAAACTTATTAAACGTTATAAGAGGTTTTTTACAGACATTAAAATTGGCAAAGAAATTGTTATAGCTCATTGTCCGAATACTGGATCTATGAAGGGATTATTGGATGAAGGGAATGAGGTTTATGTATCTAAAAATGATAACCCTAAAAGAAAGTTAAAGTATACTCTTGAGATAATTAAAGTTAAAAAAAATTTAGTGGGTGTTAATACCCATTTTGCAAACAAAATCGCATTTCATGGTTTATCAAATAATCTTATTAAAGAAGTCACAAACAATGACCGTATTAAGCCTGAGGTATTTTTTGATAAAGAAACACGGTTTGATTTTCTAGTTGAAAAAAATAAACAAAAAATATTTGTTGAAGTTAAGAATGTTACTTTATTTAGAGGGGAAAAAACTGCAGAATTCCCAGATGCAGTTACCACTAGGGGTTCAAAGCATTTAAAAACCCTTATAGAGGCAGTTAAAAAGGGTTATAAATCCTATCTATTATTCTTGGTCCAAATAGAGGGTGTGAATAATTTTAAAATAGCAAAAGACATTGATAAAGAATATTATGAAAATTACTTACTTGCAAAAAAAGCTGGAGTTATTTTTTTGGCATATCAATGTAAAATAAGTTCAAAAGAAATTAAGATAGATAAAAAAATTAATATTATTAATGCCTAATTATTTGGAAAAATTTGAAAAAATGAGAGTTGCTGGAAATCTTGCAGCAAGAACTCTTGATATGCTTACAGATAATATTAAACCAGGAGTGACCACAGAGTTTGTGGACAAATTAAGCTATGAATTTATAAGAGATAACGGTGGATACTCAGCTCCACTATTTTATAGAGGTTTTAAAAAATCATTATGTACATCTTTAAATCATGTTGTCTGTCATGGCATACCTTCTGATAGAGTTTTAGTTGAAGGTGATGCTTTAAATGTTGATGTAACAGCTATAGTTGACGAACATTATGGTGACACTAGCAGAATGTTTTGTATTGGCAAAACTCCTGTTAAAGTTAACAACTTAATTGATGCTACATACGAGTCGATGATGAGAGCAATAAATTTACTAAAACCAGGATTAAAATTGGGTGACATTGGATATGAAATACAATCTTTTGTTGAAAAAAAAGGCTACTCAGTTGTTAGGGATTTTTGTGGTCATGGAATAAGTACAACATTTCACGAACCACCAAATGTTTTGCATTATGGAAGAAGAAACACGGGGATGGAGCTTAGACCGGGTATGACTTTTACAATTGAGCCTATGATAAATACCGGTGAATGGGATGTAAAAATGCTAAAAGATGGTTGGACAGCAGTTACAAAAGATAAATCTTTATCAGCACAATTTGAGCATACGCTAGGTATTACTGAAAATGGTTATGAAATTTTTACAGAATCTGTTAAAGGTTATTCTAAGCCCCCTTACTTATAATTAATGATTGAACGATATTCTAGAAAACAGCTTACTGACATATGGTCAGAAGAAAATAAATACCAAATTTGGCTCGAT
>Ga0114998_10001940_pt1 | contig 15944 bp, 10 predicted proteins | sample ArcticOcean_MG_C_5_FD_87044 | JGI IMG/M metagenome (GOLD analysis project Ga0114998, IMG submission 87044) | Marine microbial communities from western Arctic Ocean - ArcticOcean_MG_CB4_138 | ecosystem: Environmental > Aquatic > Marine > Oceanic | place: Arctic Ocean: Canada Basin | collected...
AATGTCGCGAGGCAAACAGGTTTTTACGAGCCGCGCAGAACCGTCGGTGCCTGCTGGTTTGATATGGACAGCGATGGAGATTTAGATGCGTTTACGACCAATCAAAGTGGCGACCGTGATGGCATGTATCAATACGAAGGTGGTCGCTTCAGTGATGTGGCAATGGCGCTAAACATCGATCAGGCGCGCAGACCTCTTATTGATGGAGGTGTTGGTTGCGCTATCACCGATTTTGATGTTGACGGGGATCTAGACCTTTATGTAGCAGAGTACGGTGACGATAGCTTGTTTCGAAATAACGGCGACGGGACCTTTACCGATGTTGCAGCAGATATGGGAGTAGCGACTCATGATCATATCGTCACTGGGGTGTGGGGTGATGTAAACAATGACGGACTGCCAGATTTATACATTGTGGGTTACGTAAACGGAAAGCCAGGGACACCAGACTATTTGTACATTAACAAGGGTGATCATTTCGAAAATGAAATTCCTGATACGGTGATGGCTAATGACACGGACCATGGTGTTCAGTTTGCAGACTATGACCAAGACGGGGATTTAGATTTGTCGTTGGCGGCTAACGATCCCAGTGGTTCTCATTATTTGTTTCGCAATGACTTCGGTGATAATGCAAACCAGTCTATTCAAGTTTTGGTGCTGAATGAAGACGGACATCAAGTCATGGCGGGATCCGAAGTGCGGGTTTACAAGGCAGGTACAGATGAACTGCTGGGTACTCGGTTAGTTGATACTGGCAGTGGCTATAATTCTCAAAATGCTAAACCTGTTCATATTGCTACTCTTCTCACTGAGACAGTTGATATTAAAGTGACAACAATGACCTCAGAAGGCCGGCGCGATACCTTCTTTCGCGAGATTGATGTGGGCTCGTTATCTAACAAGCCGTTTCAGGCACGAGTTGCGCGTTAGCATTTTACATGTGATTCACATTGTCTAGAACCTAAAGAGTGTCGGGGTAAATGCCTCCGCGCTCTTTAAGCCAATTTCAAACTCATTCCTTACTCGTTGCGATAACCTCTAGTTGAGAAGCACTCAGCTTCTTCATCCGGAAAAGCTCTTAAACAGCGGGCTCAGCTGTTGGCGCGGCTGCGGGCTTAGTAGACCACCAAATGCACATCAACAGCAGCACCTGTGCTACTAATCTCAAGGCTAAGAACGATTCAGGTACATCAGGAAAAGCGTCGGGCGTCATCCACATATAAATATTCACTGGCGTCACCACGATAGTGAGCACAAAGAGCCCAATCCCTGCGCTTCTTCTAGTTTTTGAATGAAGCAAGCCAAGAGCGCCAGCTATTTCAAATGCTCCGCTAATGTAAACGGCTGCTAAATGAAAAGGAAGGTACGGGGGCATAATCGCGACGAAAAGCTCAGTGTTTGTGAAATGGCCTAGCCCGCCAAAAGCAAAAAAGGCAAATACAATGGTTAATCCTAGTACTCTGAGGATAGCCGGTATTCTTTTCATCGTGATCGTTCTCGGTAAAATTGACTCGCGAAGTAAAAGTAAACTCTGCCATATAAAAACTAGCTGAACATGTTAAATGCGCCAAAATCATCGCCCAGAAGCTGCTCTGCATTTTGGTGGCCAAGCCAGCCTTGAATTATAGTTTGATATACTTTTCTAAAATCGGTTGTATAGGCCAGATTATCGCCTTCAGCCAATTTGGTAAGGCTTGGGATGTCGCCGTAATGGCCTCCATTGACCTGCTTGCCGACCACAAACATTGCATTTGCTGCACCATGATCAGTGCCGAGGCTTACATTCTCTGGTACCCGTCGCCCAAACTCAGAAAACACCATCAGCACAACGTCGTCCGCCCTGCCAATACGCTCTAGGTCTTGCATAAACCCGGAGACAGCATCGGAGGTGTAAGTTAGTAGACGTTGGTGCAAATTATTTTGAAACACGTGAGTGTCGAAAGCATTGTTTCGGTAGGCAACATAATAGAGCTTGGTCGACATGCCAGCGTCTAGAAGCGCAGCAACCTTCGGTAAGTCCAAGCCATTGGCCAGACCATAATCGACAGGGGACTCATAGTTGTCCCAAGCCTCGCGAACTAATTCTGAGGCGTTGTTGGCACTTTTTGCGATGTCTAATAAAAACCGTCGAGATGGATTTTCTATGTCACCAACATCAGCAACTCGGGCCATAACTTCTTTTTGCTCATGAAATTGTTCCCGTAAAAAGTTATCGGGTGAGTCAAACACCACGGGCACATGTCGCTGACTGCGAACAGCCAGTGACTGCCGGGCCGCTATATTTACCAAATAATTTGATGGGGCTGTAGGTTCCATAGAATCGGCAAGCCGGCCAACCCAGCCATATTCTTCGCCGCTATTGGGTGCTGCTGTATGCCAGTAGGCCATGGAAGTGAAGTGAGAATAAGAAGGGTTCTCATAGCCACAGCCGTGCACGATGGCCATCTTGCCATCTTTATAAAGGCGTTCAAATCCCACCATGCCAGGATTAAACCCAAAATGGTCGTCAATAATTCTTAGCTTATCTTTCGCAATTCCAATGTTGGGTCGCTTCTGATAATAGACATCGTCGGCGTATGGCACGACAGTGTTTAGGCCGTCATTGCCGCCTGATAATTCCATTATCACCAGCACTTTCCCGTCTGCCTCCGCTTGTGCGGCGACGGCTTGAGCTGCAGTAGCCAAGGCGGATCGGCCCATGCCCAAGGCGCCGAGCCCGAGTCCAGCGCCCCCCTTTTTTAAAAGCTCACGTCGTCCTAAAAGATTGCGGATTTGTGACTGATTTTTCATAGTGACCTCTTCAATCATAGGTTCTTAAGTATAATTTTCTAAATGCTTTTCTTTAAAAGTAAAAGCGCTTACCTTAACCAAGTTGATATTCAGGCTGACTTAAAACTAAATGCAGCAATAGCCTCAAGGAGTCTTCCATGTAAGATTGGGCGTCGAGAATATCGTTGGTGCCTAGTTCATCGTTTATAAAACTCACGAGCATCTGCCGCGAATCGTCGCCGGGCGGCACCAGCATAAATCTAGCAATAAAATAATCTACTAATTCGCTGGTGTTTCCGATTTCTTGTTCTAAAACCATCTGGCTTAGATTTATTCGGGCTGTGTGTCTTGGTATTGGCTTAACTCGCTCGATAGCCATCTGCCAACCGCGGTAGCTTCCATAGCGCGTATTAAAATCTTCGTCCCGGTCTGACATCATATTAGACTCTGCCATGGTCTCTCCTTCACCTAGAGACGAAGGCTGGGTGGCAGAGGTAATGTCCATACCTAGTCGAATGCGATCAGAAACGCTGCGAATTTCGCGGCTCGGGTTCCAGCGATCTAGGGGAATGAAGTTGATGTCAGGAAACAAGATATCCCGGGCAAAATTGCCGCGAGCGAGGAGCAGCCCCGGGGTTATCCAGCTGCGACCGCCGGCCCAGCCGGCAACGGTAGGGGGACGAAAAAGTGATTGGCTGAGGGCGCCGGTGGAGCGATTAAAGTCAGGTACGCCTGGCACTGTGTCCAAGCCTAATTTACGGTAAGTGGAAATGGCTAGCTGAACAGGACTTTTGATCTGCTGACCGACAGTGGCTTCGCTGTAAAAATCTTTTGAGTTAAATATGGTTTCGAGTAAGGCCGCTATTTCGTAGTCTGAATTTCGCAGGACGCTGCCCAGTTCGGCTTGCAGCTGGGGGCTAAGGTCTTCACGAACGAAAAATCGATAAATCTTTCCAGCGATATAATCGGCGGTGACAGGCTGCTCCATAATTAAATCAATGACGTCAATGCCATCAAAGTTTCCAGTGTGGCCTAGAAATAGCTTTTGGTCGTTGTCGTGCTGATCCTCGTTAATAACGAAATCCAAATCAATGTAATTCCAGCCAGTAAAAGCCCGAGAAGCCTCTCGGATATCACTTTCGCTGTAATTACCCACGCCCATGGTGAACAACTCCATAATTTCCCGAGCGAAGTTCTCATTTGGCGCGCCTTTCACATTTACACCAGCATCTAGAAAAGACAGCATGGCGGGGTCTTGAGCTACGGCAATCATTAAGTCTCTAAAGCTGCCAGTGCCCATTTTATGAAAGAGCTCTAATTCGTTAAGTAGCTTGCGGTAGTCTCGGACCTTGGTTTCATTGATCGCATAATGGCCATGCCAGAACAGCGCCATTTTTTCTTGCAAAGGACTGTTGGTTGACACCATGCGGTTTGCCCACCAATAGGACACGCGGTTCGTTTCCAGCACGCCGGCCCGAAGCCAATAGAAGAATTTATTAACTACCGGCTGCAGGCGCCGATTGCCGTCGGGCTTTATCTTGATGCCAAGGGCTTCACCTGTGGCTTTTGCAAGTTCTGTTGTAGCTGGACGGCTGGGTGGGAAAGGCTCTAAACCCGGATCATGAATGCCAGAATGGTCAAAGGCGTGAAGATGGCTATTGTCGACGGAATCGAAATCAATAAGTTGCTGAACAGCTGCGGAGGGTCCCATTGCAGCGAGCAAGCTGATTTGCTCTGGCGTGCCGCCAAAGCCTGCCCGCTCCAAAAGATGTGCAGCACTGCTGTAATTCCAGTTACTGTCAGTAATTGCTGTTAAGTCATCTTGCCAGTCAGAACTGTTGGAGATGAACCCGTTTTGCTGCGCGTTGAGCAACGGGTTCGATAAAAAGATTAACGCACAGCTTAGACTCGCTATCTTCAAGGCTCTACGCTGAATACTTGCTCGTAACATAGGAAGAGTTCTCCGGCACTGACAATGGATTACCTACCATATTCTATTTTGACGAGGCTGGCTAAGGGTTTTGCCCGCTCGATTGACGCAGGCAGTGTGTCTAATAGGCTCAGGCCTGAGGATATTTCAGGTTTGGTGTGAGGGCGTGTGCCAGTGTATCTACTCCGATACAGGCTCAACCAGTGCGGTTACTCCAACACAGGCTCAACCAGTGCGGTTACTCCAACACAGGCTCAACCAGTGCGGCAATTTCCTCATCACTGTAACCAAACTGTGCCAATACCTCCGCTGTATGTTCTCCCAGATTGGGGGCTGCCTTGGGCGGGATTTTATCTGCCCCACTAACTTCAAATGGACTGTTGACAGTTCGCATCGGGCCAAATTCAGGGTGGTCTAAGGGAATAATAATACCGTTGGCTTGTTTTTGCTTGTCGTTGGCAGCTTCTTCGTAATTTGACACTACCGTATGGGGTACATCTGCTTCTTCGAGCCTCTTAGTGACATGGCCAATTGTTAGTTTAGCGATGGTATCGGTTAGCTCTTTAATAAGAGTGGGCATGTTGGCAATTCTAGCTTCGTTGTCACAAAAGCGGCTGTCCTCAGGCAGGTCATTTCTATCAATAGCATTACAAAAAGGCCGCCAGTCTTTGGCTGTATTAACCATACTCATTTTTAACAAGCGATTATCGATGGTGGGGTAGTGCAGGGAAATAAAATTGTAGGCATCGTCCCGTGGGCGCTTTTCTCTAAACTTGGCACCACTAAGTTGAGCTTGCAACATCACGGCATTAGACCAAGCCCCATTAGCTAAAAGTGAAGTGGAGACCTTGCAGCCCTCGCCGGTTTTTTCCCGTTGATAAAGCCCAGTCATAATAGACCCGAACAAGGCCATACCACTGGGGTGGTCGCCTGAACCATAAGGAAATTGCGCCAGCCAGCCTTCATAGGGGAATACTTGATGCTCGATTCCTGAGCGAGACCAATAGGACACCGTGTCATAGCCTGGCTTATGCGCCTCTTCGCCATTTTCTCCAAAACCGGTCGCTAGGGCATAAACTATTTTAGGATTCAGTTTACGAATAGTGTCGTAATCTAGTTTGAGTTTCTCAAGAGCTTTTAAGCGGTAGTTGGTAACAAGTACATCAGCATCGGCGACAATTTTACAAAAAGCTTCATAACCTGCAGAAGTCTTAAGGTCTAACACCACGCTTTTCTTATTGCGGTTATCTACCTGAAATGCGTAGGCCATCTCTGAAATAGGCAAACCGTTGATCTTGTGCCATTGGCGATTTAAGTCGCCGGTGACTGGTGGTTCAATCTTTATAACTTGCGCGCCAAAGTCTGCCAGCAGAACTGATGCTGAGGGTGCGAGTATCATGGAGGCTATTTCTACTACGCGTAAATTACCAAAAAGGCTGTTTGTATTGTTTGTCATAGGATGTGATTCTGCGAGGATAAACTACTTGAGTAATGGGACTATAAGATAACGGGGTTATAGGCAATAGGCAATCGGGTCATAATTAATAGGCGCAGAGGAAAAAGAGTATCGATCACCGCCTAAAATTTTCACCAGACTTAAGTAATTGTCACTGCAACCTCATATCTGTTTTTGTCCCTATTTGAGAGACATTATCCTAACACTAACCTTGAATTCCAAGTTACACCTTATCAATCGCTAACCTATTCGTATTTCTCTTTATAGCCTGACCGGCAAAGATTAAAACTACTATCAATAGCGTAAGCCCAGGTATAGCGAACCCCATCACGCCGTTCCAGCCAACTGTAGCTAGAAGAACGCCTGCACTTAGTGAGCCAACAGCCTGAAAGCCAAAGACGGTAAAGTCATTAAGGGCCTGTACTTTGAATCGTTCAGAGCTGCGATAGCTTTGGGTCAGCAGGGTGGTGCCACCTAGAAAAAGAAAATTCCAACCAATGCCAAGAAAAACTAATGTGCCCCAGTAGTGGATAAATGCAGGCTGCCCCCAACCAATAATTACACATGTCACCATTAATGCCAGCCCAGCTCGAATAACGCGCTGGGCACCCAGCCAAGAGATTAGAAGCCCACTGAAGAAAGATGGAATATACATCGCAAGAATATGACTTTGAATAACCCATGTGGTGTCATCTAAAGAATGATGATCCAACTCATGCATGCTAAGGGGAGTCGCTGTCATTATTAAACTCATGACGCTGTAACCCATAGAAGCTGATGTGATTGCTAATATCAATTGGGGCTGCTTGAAAACCTGCCTCAGTGGTCGAGCTTCGCTGCTTTGATCTTTAGATTGAATTTTTGTGTTTCTATAAAAAAAGAGCAGGATAAGAAATGATACGGATAGCATTCCGGCCATTCCCAAAAATGAGCCTACATAAAGTGGTAGTTCTCCAACGGTGCTGAATCGCCTGCCTAATTCAGGGCCAACTATGGCTGCAAAAATACCTGATAGCATTAAGACTGATAGGGATCTTGGAACCTGCTTTGGAGAGACTGATTCGGCAACGGCAAAACGAAATTGCTGCAAGAAGGCAATGTAATTACCGATTAGAAATGAGGCGACACAAAACGCACTGAACGATTCTCGGTAGATAGCAAAGGCAGCCAAGAGGGCGGCGAAAATGGCTAAGGCAGTTCCAGCAAGAAAGCCTATTTTTCTACCCACTTTGGACATTATATAAGAAGCAGGAATTGCTGCGCTGGCGACGCCGGTGATTTGGATTGCAATTGGGAGGGTCGCCAGATCCATCGAGGGTGCGATTTTTGCGCCGATGATACCTCCCAGCAATACCAAAACAGGGGCTGCGGTATGTCCAAAGCATTGGGCGATGGTAAGAACAATGAGGGTTCTATAATTTTTAAGATTCAACCCACAGGTTCCTTATTACAGTGGCTGGTAACGCCAATAAATTATAAGAGCTGAGCTAAAATGAAAACCATATATTTATTGCCTAAAGTCATCGATAGGTTTAATTGATTTTTACCTTAGCTCCATGTCTGGTCAATTTTACCCTAACTCTGAATCCGTCGCTGCCGAGCCGGTGTCGCGAGCCAGCACCGTCTTAAGCTTCTCAATAGACACCTCCATTCCTTGCTCGATTATTGGAGCATACTCATCTGGCTGAATTTCAGTAGTCCAGCTAAACAGACAACTGTTGCCGATTGGGGTAAGTTGAATCGTAGCTAAATGGTGTTCAATTCCCGATGGCGTTTTGATCGCTGAATACTGAAGGCGATGGTTTTTATTGTCACAAAGAAGAATTTCCTCCTGAATTTCACCCACACCCTCCATTACGAATATGCGAATGCTATCTTGTAATGAGATTGCGTCTACTGAAGGCACCCAGTCGGCACGAGTAACGTTGCCAACAACTTTCCAAATTTCAGCGGAGCTGAAAGGCAATTTTTCTTCCAATTTAATGTTTTTCATATTGTCGCTTATTCTCTTATTAGTTTTTGACAACTTGTCAGATGGACGTTCGCAAAATATGGGTCATAACAAAATATGGGTCCAGCAAGGACCGAGGTCACGTTAAGGTTTTCTACCTGCAGCAACCTAGCGATCCAAAAGCAACTGGGTAAATTTTACACTCGACCCGTGTTTACTCCTACATAGTACACGGTATTACTTCGCGAGCTGGCTTGCAATAAATCTATTGATAGAGGCTTCGAGTGCATCAAGAGGTAGGGCGCCGTCGCCAAGAACTGCGTCGTGAAATGCGCGGATATCAAAATTGATGCCTAGCGCTGATTCTGTTTTTACCCGTAATTCCAAAATTTTCATTTCCCCCAGCTTATACGCAAGCGCCTGAGCAGGCCATGATATATAGCGGTCTACTTCGGCCCGCACATTGGCTTCAGTCAAAGACGTATTGTCGCTTAGATAGGCAAGTGCTCGGTCCCGAGACCATCCCTTGGCATGGATGCCAGTATCAATAACAAGTCTGCAAGCGCGCCACATCTCATAACTCAAACGACCAAAGTCATCATAGGGAGTTTCATATACCCCCATTTCGATGCCAAGCTTTTCCGCATAGAGTCCCCAACCTTCACCGAACGCGCTAAATCCGAGTTGCTGGCGAAAGGCCGGCAGATTATCAAGTTCCCGAGCAATAGCGTTTTGCTGATGATGCCCCGGAACCGCCTCATGCAGCGTTAGAGCTGTGAGCTCATACAAAGGCCGCTGATCCAAGGCATAAGTATTAACCCAATAGGCGTCTCCTCGGATGCCGCCAATTGGGGCGGAGTTGTATGACGCCGTCGTATAATTAGGGGCAATTTCGTCAGGCACTGGCACCACGCCATAGGGAGTTCTTGGCAGTCGGCCAAAAAACTCTGGCATTAGATAATCAATCTTCTTTGCTATAAAAGCAGCTTCTTTTAATAACTGCTCTTTCGAGGATGCATAAAATTCGGGTTCGGTTCGGAGAAAGTCAGTAAATTCTTCGAAGCTGCCTTCGAAATTTAGGCTCTGAATGAGAAGGTCCATTTCTTCTCGAATCCGGCTGACCTCGCTTAGGCCTATGGTGTGAATTTCATCGGCGCTTAAATCAGTTAGGGTTGTGTACCTGCGAATCTGATGAGCGTAGTAGTCGTCACCACCGACGAGTTCGGTAACGCCAATACTGGTGCTGCTTGCTGGATAATATTCGTTCTCTAAAAATTCAGCCAATTCACGAAAAGCGGGTACAGCAAATTCATTAATGGCTCGGCGTCCTTCTGCGAGTATTTGCTGTTGCTGTTGTGTGGTTAGATTATCACTAAGGTTTTCGAAGGGTTCGAACAGACTGCTTTGCTCTGGATTGTCGTAAACTTGTGCCTGTACAGTGGGCAATACCCCATCGATTACGATTTTAGGCAACACGAAACCAGTCCTAATGCCTTCTCGCATGTTGTCCATGTTTTCTCGAAAATATCGGGGGAATTCTTGCAAGCGTAAGATATAGGCTTGGTAGTCCTCCGTAGTCGTCATTTGTACGCCAAAACTAGCTCGTAAGGCCCGTGTAAAAAAACCGGAAAAGGTATTGAACGGCACACGGCTGATGTTCAATAGCTGAGCCTCCATCGATATCCCAATCACCCACTCCAGTAAATCCAAGTTTACCTGATTTTGCACACTAAGCTGGGGGCGGTTAAGTTCTTTGATTTGGCCTAGCAGCGCTTGTTCTTGACGCAGGCGGCGAGCGCGGTCCTGGGACGACACTTGTGGCAATAAATGATTGAAATCTGTAATTCCATAATATGTTGCTGTGATTGGGTTTTCTTGCAGGCGATAATTCCAATAGTCAGACATAAGCAGCTCAAGGGCTTCGTCATCGCTCGACTGTGTCCATGCTGCCGGTGCCGAAAGGGCTATAATCATGATAGTGATAAACATCAGCGGCTTAGCAAAAACAAAGCTCTGTCTCTGAGAATGGGTATTCGTCTTTAGTGCTATTGCTGAAGTGATTGACGTAATAATAGTCGTAATGATTGTTGCCGTGAGCGTCGTCGTCATTGTCATTATTCCCAGTGAGCAGTAAGTCGCTTCCAGAGTACCAAATCGGTGGGTTAAATTATTCAAATTAATCTAGAATACTCACTGCGGTTTTACTTTTTACTGTGTTAAATTAATAGACTCTCAAAAAGAGATCTCTATTTAGCAAAAGGTCTTCAGCTATGAAGTCTTACCATCACTTGTCTATTGTCTTGAAAAAAGGTTTAGAGAAGGGTTTACAGAAAGGCTCGGAGAAAACCCTCTCAATTACCCAGTTAAGCCCCCCCGCACCACGTTTACGCGTAGCCCTCAACCTTCGCGATTTTGCTGTGGCCGCTGTATTTACTGCCAGTGCGTTCAGTTTTGGGCAAGATAGCTCGGGACAACGGGCCCATAAACTCAGCGAGCAGGCAGCCCAATATCAACAGCAATTATCTAAGTTGAACGCGAGCTATAACGAGACCACTAGCGAGGTATTTGCAGCGCTTGCGGGAATTCAACACGAGCTAGGGGATTATGAGCTTGCTAATCAAAATTACGCAGAGGCAATTCAATCTTTGCGCGTGTCACAGGGCCTTAATTCAGAGGCTCAGCTGAGCGTAATGGAGGCATTTAACGATTCGTTATATGTTCAGCAGAACTGGAAACAGCTGGATAGCAATCTACATCTGGCAAATTATATTGCTGGAAAATTGTTTGATGCCCAAGACCCTCGTTACATAAAGTCAGCCACTAGTTTGGCAAGTTGGAAGATTACAGCTTATCAAACAGGTATTTATCGTGCTGAGGATGATCGGTCTGTGCAGGAAGCCACAAAAATTTACCGGATACTAATTGCAGGCTTGCCGGAGAAGGACCCTGACTTTGTCGAGAAAAAGGCAGAATACTTGTCGGCGCAGGGGTTGGCCTATTACTACTCGGCGCTGTACGTTGCTGACCTTGATTTGGATGAATTTAGAAGTCAGGCTCCGGCTACCGGTGCGCAACTGCAATGCTATCCGTTAGTGATGTCAGTTGATGGCCCGCAACCCGTTCGCAGCGCTTGCCAAAGTATGAATTCCTCGGACCCTGAAATTTATGCGGCTCAACAGCGGGCGAAAAATGACACTGTGCGACGTCATATTGCATCAATGAGAAAAAGCTTTGCTGATGCGGTTGTAATACTGGAATCCAAACCTTCTGTTAGCTCCCGTGCTTTGGGAGAGGCTATTTTACGATTAGGGGATGCTGGCTTATTGGTGCAAGATTATGCAAGAGCCAATACTCAATACTCCAAAGCATGGAAACTACTAAGCCTTGATGGTGACTCGGTGGTTGTTCGAGAGCAATTAATGGGTTCGCCAGTAAGAGTTATGCAAGGTCTGTTAGATAATCAGTTGTTCGATCGCTCAGCACTTAATAATAAGCTACATGGCACCATTTCTTTTGATGTCAGCGAGCGCGGTGAGATCCAAAATATTGGCATTCAAGGCAACAATGCTGATTTGGTAAGTGAGAATTTGGGAGTCATTGCGATCAAGTTAGACCAATCCACTTTTAGACCAAAGATTGATGAGGGCAGGCCGGTGCTAAGCCGTTTGGTTTTCGATGTTGCGAGGCTTTAATTTGCTAGGTTTTAGGCGTCGAGCCAATGATGCTTGCCTTCTAAGACGCATTTTATAAGAAATGCTTTATAAGTTTCGGCGTAAGCATTAGTCCCGTTCCCATCGCGACCAGCCCTAAAGTGCTGGTAACAAAATAGGGAAATACCATAAGGACGATGCCTGTATAAAAAGAGACCTTGTGCTTTTGCTTGCGCCCGTAAATAAAATAGCCAAGCCCAATTGAGCTGAAAATCAAACTGAGGGCTAGATAAGTAGGGTCTGGCATGTTGACTCACTGAGAGGGCATCGTTGTTTTAAAGGGGTGCAAAAAAGCTGTTAGAAAAATCGCAAAAAAAAGTCGCTAAAAAAGATGTAATACGAACGTTATAATAAAAGCTATTTCAACATCGAACAACCTCTGCCAGAAAATAAATCGCGAGCTAAAGACACTGCCACAGGCTTCTGGTTTAATCGAGTGTCAATTTCTTTAGGCTATCCCACTATCACGCGGAGTCTTGCTTTATGTTTCAACTCAAATTCTATTTATATACATTGTGTCTACTTATTCCTGCACTAGTGTCGTCTGGGGCAGGAGCACAGAATGCAAAATCCACCGTAAGCAATCTTATCGATGATCAAGCTGCTAAGTATGGCGAAATAGCCCAAAAAATATGGGACCTGGCAGAAGTGGGGTATTTGGAGAATCGCAGCGCAGCACTGCTTAGTCAAACTTTAGAGGTCGCTGGGTTTGAAGTTCGTATGGGAGTCGCAGGAATTCCAACAGCTTTTGTTGCTACATGGAGTGCTAATCCGGGACCGATTATCGGCATCATGGCTGAATATGATGCACTGCCTGGTATTAGCCAAGATCGCAGTCCACTGCGTTTAGTCATTGACCATAAAGCAGCGGGGCATGCCTGCGGTCATCATCTTTTCGGCACAGGTTCTGTTGCTGCAGCCATAGCAACCAAGCAGTGGCTGCAAGCATCAGGTCGGCCAGGTGAAATACGTCTTTACGGAACCCCGGCGGAGGAGGGTGGCGCTGGCAAAGTGTATATGGTCCGTGACGGCCTTTTCGATGATGTGGACGTTATGCTGCACTGGCATCCCTCGTCAGTGAATTCGGCGAGCGCCCGTAGTTCACTAGCCAACAAGTCGGCCAAATTCAGATTTTCTGGTTTATCTGCTCATGCCGCATCGGCGCCAGACCGCGGGCGCTCAGCCCTGGACGGTGTGGAAGCTATGAATCATATGGTTAATCTTATGCGTGAGCATGTGCCGATGGAGTCGCGAATTCACTATGTGATCACCAGCGGCGGATCGGCGCCTAATGTGGTGCCAGATTTTGCAGAAGTTTACTACTACGTCCGCCACCCAGATCCTGAGCAGGTTAAGGAGCTTTTTGATCGCGTGGTGCAAACCGCGCAAGGAGCAGCATTGGGTACGGGAACGACAATGGAAGTAGAAGTTATTCATGGTATTTACAACGTGCTGCCGAATGTCTCCCTGCAAGAAGTAATCTACTCGAACCTTCAACAGGTCGGTGGTGTTAACTACACGCCAGATGAAGCCGCCTTTGCGCAAACTTTACAGGAAGCCTTGCCGGGAAACTCTCCTGCCATAACTCAGGCGGCAACGATCCAGCCCCTTACCATCAGCGAGCGCGGCAGTGGTGGCTCTACTGATGTCGCCGATGTTAGCTGGGCTGTTGCCACCGGCGGAATGTCTGCGGCGACATGGGTCCCCGGCACCAGCGCGCACTCTTGGCAGGCAATAGCGGCCGGTGGAACCTCTATAGGTAACAAGGGAATGATCGTTGCAGCTAAAACTCTGGCCATGACTGCGGTAGATTTGTTTACCAACCCTGAGTTAGTGGAAAACGCAAAAACTGAACATCAGGGCCGGATTCCAGAAGGGTGGGAGTACGAGCCATTACTGGGAGACCGAGCCCCTCCATTGGACTATCGCTTGCCTGCCGGGTTAGGTCAGTAAGTAGGCTAAGACTCTAGGCAGGACTGTATCTTCGTGGTGCAGGGCTGCCTTTTACTCTAAAGTAAAATAAGCACAGTACAATTAAATTCAGCACGCCCATAAATGATGCAAAGGCGAAAGACCAGTAGTAGTCTCCATTCATGTCAAAAAATAAGCCGCCAAAATAACCACCTAACCCCATTCCACTCCATCCAAAGAACGAAGTCATGCTCATCGCTCGGGCAGAGAATTTTGCTGACACCATCATGCGAACACACACCAGAATGCTAGACATGACGCCGGAGTAGGTGAAGCCAAAGACCACGGCGAGAAAAAAAATGGCGACGAGGCCGTCTAAGTGAGGGAACCAAAAGACTGATGCGGTTTGTCCGGCGGACATAATAATGTAGGTGGGCAAAGCGCCAATTACGTCACCAAGCTTACCACCCATAATTCGGCCTAAACCGCCAGATAGCATAAGTGCCAATAGGACGCTGGTAGCGACTTCCATTGTTCTGCCATCATCGGTGAGCATGGGAACCAGGTGCACTATAGGTACTGACATACAGTTACAGCAAAACATCACCGCGATGCTTATCCATATAATCACTTCTTTTTCTGAAAGGGGAAAGTTTCTTTCCTCTACATAGGTTGCAACTCTTGCCTGCTCCCGACGCGGAGACTCGCGCACCAAAAAGGCGATGGGCAGAGCAATCACGAGATAAACCCAGGCCATTGTTTGATAGGCCCATTGCCAGCCATGGGCAGTAATTGCCCAACCAGCCAAATAGGGCACAATACCTTGTCCTATTGCGCCGCCCGATGCGGTAAGGCCCAGCGCCAAACCGGGATTATGTTTGAACCAGAAGCCGACATTGGCAAACAGCGGAGTGCTCGCCATGGCATTACCAAAAGCACCAAACACAAAATAAAAAGCGTAAAATTGAAAGATATTTGTCTGATTGCTCAACAAATACAGACTCGTGGACATTGCTATAGCCGCAGCCACGCCAAACCAGCGTGAACCCCAGCGGTCTGCAACATAGCCCCATAAAATACCAAACAGTGCAGATGAAAATGCGATGGCGGTATAGCCTAGGGATGTTTCAGCTCGGCCCCAGCCAAATTCTGCGGCTAATGGCTTTAGAAAGACAGAGATCGCGCCCAAAGCGCCAAAAGAAAGGGCGCTCAAAATAAACACGACAAATACCATTAGCCAGCCATATGGTGGGTCACGATCAAGGGTGTTTTTATTAGGCATGGGACTTTATTCCAGCAGCAAAAGGTATCGATAGATTGACTAAAGTCGACAAGGTTAGCAAAAAAAGGATGAGACGGGTAATTTCGACAGGGCAAGCTGGCAATTGTTGTGAAGGTTGATGAATCCCGGCTGAGATGCAATTAATTGGTATGACTGCGCCTTAGTCATTATCGGACTACATTCAGACTTACTGTTCAGCGTTAGGGTTTAGCGATGAGTGAGAAAAAGCAGCCGCACTGAGCGCTGGCACTTTAAGTGATAAAATACCTAAATGCAGCAGCAATTAGGAAAATGATCATAAGTGGTGTCATGAACCGGTTGATTTTCTGTAACTCTTCGCTAGACTTTTCTTTGCTGTATTTTTCGATCAAGGGTATGCCAATTATGAGCGTAGCGAATAGTATTGCGAGAATAATGACGATAACTGGCATAAATGGTCCCCGTTGGTTGTATTGCTCTAATATATTGTAAAAAAGCGAATAGAGCAGTTAAAAGTGTGCTCGATGAAAGTGCGATTTTAGAAAGAGTGCCGCACCACTGTCGTGTTCTAGTATTCAATAGGTTTTTAGGCAATAGATAAAGCTGAAACAAATAAAAGTAGACTCTCATTCAAAAATTATTCGTCATATGGAGCTCGTCCGTTCAGATTCACGATAATCCGCTGATAAATGTGTGCTGTGATGGGCTGTAAATGTAATGAGACGCTCATTTATCGGAAGATCCGTGGTCTATACCTTGCAAAACCCGATGAGTTGTATAAAGTCGGCGCCTGAATTCGATAAAAAAGAAAGATGGCACGTCTGTCCCTCAGGTATGCCGAAATATTGGCGTAAGCTTTTATCAAGTAGACGATTTTTCCCTAATGATCGTCAAATAATATAAACGGATATAACTATGGCGAAATACCGTCTCCTATTATTCCCGATACTCGC
>Ga0114998_10001943_pt1 | contig 15938 bp, 7 predicted proteins | sample ArcticOcean_MG_C_5_FD_87044 | JGI IMG/M metagenome (GOLD analysis project Ga0114998, IMG submission 87044) | Marine microbial communities from western Arctic Ocean - ArcticOcean_MG_CB4_138 | ecosystem: Environmental > Aquatic > Marine > Oceanic | place: Arctic Ocean: Canada Basin | collected...
GCTACCGCTGAATTAGGTGAGAAAATCTCTATCCGCAGATTCCAAAGATTTAACTTGGGCGAAGGTATTGAGAAGAAAGTAGACGATTTTGCGGCTGAAGTCGCCGCGGCGACTGCCGTCAAGCATTAAAAAAAATGGTTGTTTGTTTGTTTTATATATAATTTTCAAAGCATTTATATTCTTAGTATTATTACGTATCTTTTTAATTATTTTAATTAATCTTTGCCCCCTGTTAACTCTGTGATATCGACTCCGGTGACGTCGAGCGCAACTTTAGCGGCGGCGACGAACCCGACGATCCAAAAAATACCGAGCGCTACAAAATTTTCAAAATACAAGCAAGTAGCAGAACCGCCAACGGCTAAAGCAGCAACACCGGCGATGGAAATGGCCACAGTCCCAGGGTCTAACTTTGCTTGACCATTCTGAGAAGTCGTTTCCAACTCTTGCCCGTCCTCTGTATACATCCTCGGCTCGATTCCGAAGACGTTATTGTTTTCCAAACTCGTATCGGAACCACCTTTGAACGATTGCGAGACAAATCCAGGGCCGAGCGATCCATCTTTCACGCCAACATAAATCGCATCCTCTTTTTCGCTCACGAAAACTGGAAAGACCTCCATCGCTCGACAAGTCTCTTGCGGCGTCAATTTAGCGAGTACTGGGTTATCTGGATACCATTGTTTAATCTCGCCTGTTTTCAAATCGAACGTAGTCTTCGTCGTTGGGCATTCAATGCACGCATCTTGTGTTAATCTAGCGCGTTCGAATCCTTCTGAATACGCTCCTTCCGATGGTGACCTCGATTCAATCGCGCATATGGAATCTCTGTACCAGAACAATAACACCGATTTCCCAAGTGCTTCGATTTTTTTCCGATCTCCCCTCGGTAATGCTGTCAGTGACGATAATTTGACGTATGACTCTGGTGGTTCTTGCGCTGAAGTAGTAGTATTCGTCGCCGTAGTAGTACTCGATTGAGAAGTTGACGATTCTGATTTCATCCTTGTCTGTGCAGTTCTTGTTCTTGTTTTCTTCTCGTCATTAATTATATTCATAGTATTCATTGAATGATTATTGATAGTTTTCTGACTCTGTCGATGATGATTTTGAACAAAGTTATTACTCTCAATCATAGCTCGCGCGTTCGTTTTAGCCATGGACGTTTTAATCGATTTACGAGAAGAAGAAGAAGAGGAAGACGACGTTTGATTGCCTTGATGTTGTCGTCGCAGCTGAACGCTATTGAGCGCGTTGTTTAAGGTTAACATCTTTTGAATAGTATGTACAAGGTGACGTATGAAAATGCCGCAGTGGCTTAAAATTATTATCTCACGATGAGACCTTGTTTCTTACAATCAGCAGCAAAAGTGTTCTTTTGATCCCAGCCCACTCGTGCTCATATTTTGCACCTGCGAGAGCACTGGAATTATTTTTATGCACACCGCGCATGGTTCTCATTAAACAAGAAGAAAGAAAATATGATGACTGATGTGATGATGTGATGACTGATGACTGCGCCCCTACTAATAGTGATGTTAAAGAGCACTATTGTTATTTCTATCATTATTACGAACTGAAAACTTTTTCGAACGCTTCTCTGGCTTCATTTTCTAAGTCTACTCTCATCTTATCGTTTTTATTAGTATTAGTGTTACTATTGTTACTATTGATGACGATTAACGTTTCACCGCGTCGTAGGGCGAGTTTTTTTTGCTTCCGCGAGAGCTGAGGTTTATTAGTATCATCTTCTATTCGTTGTTGTCGTTGTTCTATTTTTCTACGTTTGTTCTTCTCGATCTCGTTTTCAGTATTATTGTTGTCATTATTATTATTATTATCGTTACTACTATTATTATTAACAATAATACGACCAATTTCTTTCGCCCGTTTCTCTTTCAATTTCTGTTTCCATAACATCTCCTCTTTGCCTAGCTTCGAGAATGACTTTCGACCGCTATTGAATCCTTCGACGTGTTCGTCGAACGTCGTCTGAAACTTTTCCAAGAAATTCTCATCGTTTATGTTTATATACATGGACTCCCTAGCGAACCCGGCACCGCCATATTTCGCCTTTTTTGGTTGTAAACACCTCTTGAACATTTTCTCGATCTCGTTCTCGGTTAACGCTCTCGCGATCGGTTCAGATCTTAAAATCCTTATTCTGCGTTCTTTTTGTTGCCCAGCTCGTCTGTTCTTCCATTTCGATTCTTTTTTATTATTACAGTCATAGGTATCTCTACTATGATCACCATCATTCTTCATCGTCATCGTCATCACGTTCTTCTTCTTCTTCTGAAACGTATCAGTGTTAGTTTTAAAATTAAAATCAGTACTACTGCGTGTATTAAATATTTTCGTCTCTAACGACGAGCCAGCTCTTGTTTGTGCGCGTAAACCACCTGCATTACTGTCGTTGCCGGTCTTCGTCCTGTACTGTTTTAATAAACCCATTTATGATTAAATACTTTATTCTCTCTCTCTCTCGATCGATCGCCTGCGCTCGTAATAAACTGCGCGGTCTCGATTCCGTCCTTCGTTCTCTCTTGCTCTTGCTGCCAATCGTCCTCGCTGTCTACTTTCTCGAAAAACTCTACTCGTACTCGTAGAACATGATGTTTTTTGAGAATAAAAAGTATACTGATGCTTTCTGCTGCTGCTGCTGCTTGGTACTGCTACTTCTGAAAAAGCAGAGTCTGCTGCTGATCAAAAAAGGCATCAGCACAGGCCATTAACAGCAAAGTCCATCCAAAGCAACGGCTCAGCAAGAAGAACTTCCTCGATGAAAAGTTGATCAAAGAGCACGATGAGCAGCCGTCAAAACGACCATACTATACTATGTTCTGCGGCATAAACGAGAGCAGTGCACATGCGACGCTCTTTAATCAAAATCATCAATAATAATACTATAAAGAATACTTATCATAACGAGAGGACAATTATGACAACGCGGACGATGACTGTGAGTGCACGCAGCACTCAATCACAATCACGATCACAATCATTTATAACTTTTAATAAACTGATGAGAACGAAGAAGAGAAGTGGCAAAACTGATTTCCAATTCATTAAACGTGCTTCGTTCTCTTCCTCTTCCTCTTCCTCTTCTGCTGAGAAACGAGAACAAAAGAACGCAAATAATAATAATAGCAATGATAATAATGATAATAATGATAAGATTAGTAATAAGATTAGTAATAAGATTAAGTTTTCTTCTCAAACGCAAACGCAAAAGACTAAATTCAACGGAGATGTAATAAAAACACAAAAAGAAAAACAGAGAGAGAATGCTGTTGGCATAAGGCTCTCGAAGGCCTTACAGGCCTTAGGGGTCTCCTCGAGAAGACACTCGGAGGATATAATATTCGAGGGACGAGTGAAAGTGAACGGAATGAAAATAATTGAACCACAATTCAAGGTCGTATTAGACAACGACGTCATTGAGTTGGACAATAAGGTCGTTCAAGGCGGCGTCGAATACGCTGGAGAACATTTTTATTTTCTCGTCAATAAACCAAAAGGTTACGTGTGTTCGACAGTGAGCGAACAAGGATTACAAGGGAAGAAAGCTTTAGATTTATTACAGACATGGACCGAGCAATGGAGGAAAGCGAATCCAGGAAAGTTACCACCGAGGTTGTTCACAGTTGGTAGGTTAGATGTACAAACGACTGGGATGTTATTAGTGACGACTGACGGTAATTGGTCGCAACGAGTAGCGCATCCATCGTCTGAAGTGACTAAGAGGTATATCATTACGTCGTCTGAGAAAGTTACAACTTCACAAATTGCGAAAATGCGCAAAGGAACCGAAGTCGATGGTGTACACGTGACGCCTAAATTAGTAGAAGCGATTAGCGGAGACGGAGGTCCGAAAAACCGCATAGCAGTTGAAGTCGAAGACGGAAGAAATAGAGAAGTAAGAAGAATAGCCGAAGCCGCGCAAGTGGAAGTTAAGAATTTGAAGCGAGTTAGTATTGGGGGCTTAAATATGCCCTCCGAGCTACCGACTGGAATGTTTTGTTCACTAAAACCGAATCAAGTGGCGTACGTATTAGAAAAAAGCTTGCAAATATCTGGCGGCAAATTTTAGAAAAATTATTTCACTTCTACTATAGTTATTCGTTTGCTATGTGTACTTACTATGTTTATATATATATATATATATCTAATTTATCTAGGATTAGTACTATTATTTACTTAGTAAAGCCAGACATGAACAAATCTCGCTCGCTTTTCTCGCCGCTATCTTTTTTACCCTTCTTCGGTGTCGTTTTGAATATCTTCTTGAAAATAGACCCACGTTTTTTCGTGGGAGTAGAAGCGAGACTGCTACTGTTCTCGTTGGTGCTACTGTTGCTTTTGTTGATTTTGTTATCGTCCGTTTTCTTTATTTCTTCTTTTTCTTCTTCTTCATCATTTTCGGCGACTTTTTTAGTAATGATAGTACTTTGCTTAACAACAGAAGCAGCTTCTGCAGTAACGACGTTGGAAGATTTCATCTTATTGAGTTTACGGCCTGCAAAGCCAGTGACACTTTTTAGTGCCGACCACGCCAAGTTTCCTTTCAAATGGCCAACGAGTTCTCTCCATTTTCCTTCGAACGATTCGCACGTATACGCGTCTAATAAAAGTCGTACATCTTTGAACGAACCAGCGGAACCGTGATAGGATACCTTCACTTTCGATTCGTTAAAACGCAAATATTTGACTTGAACAACCTTAGGTCCAGTCGTCATAGCATTCACATCGTCGTCGTCGTCGGCGACATCGTCGTCTTCACCATCATTATCATCGCTATTATCTTTGCTAATAATCTCTGTATTTTCTTCTTTCCCATCTGTCAGCACTTTTTTGAAATCTAGTTTCTTGCTCGCATCATCGTCGTCCTTAGTACTTATTGTTTGCGGTTTTATTGTAGTGGTCGTTATTTGAAATTCTTTCTCAAACTCTACGCGCATCTTTTCTGACTTTATTGCACGTTCTGATGGAAAAGCGTAGTCATAAATCGTTTGATAAATTTCCTTATTTATATCAATTTGGAATGGGGAGAGGAGAACTTCCAAATGATTCCAAATTGGCGCCTCTGGCGGGCTTGCCGCGCGATAGGCTGATATTTGCAAGAAATTTGGTTTCATTCGCAATGCTGAGGGGACGTTTTCCAACTCTTCATCTACCAACCATCTTCCCAAAATTACCTTCTCAATAGTTTGCAAGTGTAAGCCTTTCAACTTAAAAAGAGTAACACCCGATGAATCGATATGCCGTTCTCGAACTAAACTTAAATTAGTGATTTCTGCATTCATGAAAGTTTTCCCACCTTTTCTAAGCGCCCACGCACCTCGCTCGATTTCTAAATTCATCTCCATTGCAGCTCTTTTCCGATTATATTTCGTGAGTGACTCTGCACGCCTTACTGACTTAGATAACAACTTTTCCTTGCGCTTGATTTCATGGAGAATTTCCCGTCGCTTTGGATGGTCATCCTTCTCATTGACACTTGTAGGGAAGTCAATATCGTACATTTTGAGCGCACGGGCACATTTGATGTATTCTAGTAAAGGAGTTGCAACAATAGCCGACGCAGCCGCGTCTTCTTGATCGAACAAACTACGCTGTCCCTTCTTCTTCAGAAGCGCGATGGCGTTGCGTTTCGCCGACGGAAGTGTAAACGTTGCTGGTGTTAGAAACAACGAACCGATGACGTCAACTAATACCGCTTGCTGTTCAGATTCCATCGTAGCATCTATATCTGGAGATTTGAAGGAAATTTTTGTAGGTGCATCTGAGTCGTCATCATCATTACCTCCGTTATTATTATTTTCACCGCCCTCGCCAATTTGTGTCGAGTGCTTAAAAAGCATCTCGCACGGGGCGAAAATTTGTCTAAGTAAACTTGATTGCTTCGGTCGCAAATGTGGCGTCTTCGAATCCATACCTTCTGAGGAATATTTATCTTCAAGCCATTGTACGCCTGCTCTTACGTCAATATCCGTAGGAGCGATGTGAGCTTCTACGTAAGATAAGTTTACATCCACCAATCTTTGCCTATTATCAGAGGAAGATGTTACGCGCCGACCAACAACTAGACTACTCTCAGCCGCCAACAGCAATCGTCCATTAAGATCGATACCACGTAAATTTATTTGCGGTTCAGATATTTGTACAACAAATAGGCATTTTTCATCGGTTACTTTTGAAGCTTTCCTGTCCGTCATAGTACCTCCGCCATCATTGTCGATGACCGGGGCGGCAGTAATACCTTCATTCTCCTCAGGTTTGAGAAAATGAAGTAAATCTAGATACTCACCAGTTGCCTCCGCATTATTTGACTGCTGCAAAGATTCACTAAAACCACTCGTTGCACTGAAACTCTTCTTATGTCTATTGTCTTTCGCATGATCTTGAGTATATTTTGCGTCAACAAGATTTTTGGCAAGCTTTTCCAATTCAAACATTGGTGGTGGAATTTCCATCGAGGCTTCATCTCCGAACGACGCTTTCCACATGTCACGAATACACGAAAAAACTTTTTCTCTCGTTTTCGCCTCGAGCAGAGCTCTGGGAGCGTTCACATCCACTCGCACTTCATCCTCGGCCGTGGCTTTTCTTACCCGGAACTCACGACTTTCAAGAACTAACATTGAGTCCGTGACCAATTCACGTAAGGTGGCGTGAGTTATCCTTTTGCGCGAAGAATCACGGTCACTACTACTATCGCCGATATTTTGAAATTTTGTCGGAGAAGGAGTTTGATTGTTCGCACCTCTAAGCATCTCACGCATGGCGTCGTCAAAATTTGCTGAGGCCATCTTATTAAGCTCAGGAATCACATCCTTTTCTTCTTTTTCTGGTAGAAACACGCGCAAATCTTCAGCATGAACACTCAAACTTTCCTTTTCGTTCGATGAGTAATTGAAACCTTCCAGAAACGCGGCTATACCTTGCACGGTTTCTTCTTTTTCCTTCACTGGTAAGGAGTAATTCATGTACTCCGCTGTGATTTGCCAACTCGGTCGCTTCGAATACAAAATTGACATCATTGACTTCTGCTTTGTCTTTTTCGTCTTTGACCGCTCTGCTTCGTTTTCGTTTTTATTTGTGTGAAATTGTTTCTGTTTCCAAGCGCCTCGCAACGATACTAAATCTGGTTTCCTAACAGCTTTCCACCATTTTCTCATATACTTCATATCATCGGCGTTGAATCTAAAATATGGAGTTTCCGTAAAATGAGAGTTCAAGGCAATACCATCAAATGAATTCAGAATACTGTGCAAATTTGTTTTATACCCACGATTTTTAGAAGACATTCTCGCCGGCGATGATAATCTCATGGTAGATAATCTGTTTGCAAAATCCTCCGATTGCCATTTCAAAATGGGTGGAGAAGACGGATCATTATTCATCGTATTCGACGACGTTTGAAACGAGGACAGCGGAGTTTGAAAGCCGTCTGAAGTTTTCTTGGCAGACATTTGTGGAGTCAAATACTCTTCTCCATCTGATTCTTCTTCTATGCCACTACCACCGAATGAGTCGGTATCTCCACGAATGAGATCTGCTCGCCAGCCTGGTAAAAGAGTATCTTTGCATGCGAATTGTATACTGAGTTCGTGCGAACCTTCACAACTTTTGCATTCAGATAGAGTGCGTAACTCATTACCAGTTTTTTCATCAAAGCGATACGATGTTGCGTATCCATTGATATTATCTTTGGTTAACCATTCATACTTGACACTTATCTCTGCCGCCGGAGCAACAAAAAGAGTGCTCGGAGATGAATTCGTAAACGACATTTCCTTTGAAACTGCAAAACGCGCAGCACGTAAGAGAATGTGACCTGATTTATACGTGCACTCACATTTAGAAGCCTTGAAAGCTAGCGCGTGGCGAACTTTAGCATCTTTTAACGATGAATCTACTACAATTTGAGAATTTTTTCCAACAATCGTGAAATCTCCTCTCCATAGGTGTCTTAAATTGTCCCACCACGGGAAACTATCCTTTATTTTCTTCGAATTATCTACACCGTCACCATTGCTTTTGCTCTTTGGAGCATCGCTGTGTCTCGATTTTGGAACCACGCGATTCGATATCTCTCGCGAAAGAATTGCATATTTTGGCTCTGACGATGCCAAATAACGCAATTTCGCGTCCGTCCAAGTTGAAATTAAGTTTGTAAATGCCATAACACTTGGCCTGGAATGAGATTGAACCGAGCGAATTGCCGCAAATCTTCTCTTTCCGACTAGAAACGGTAATAAATGCGAATCTTCGGAATGAACACTTTGCTTAGCTAAAACTAAAGGTCCTTGTAAAGTAACCATTTTTGCTTCGAACATGGCGAATTCCTCGCCGCCAAGAAAAATGTTGAACTTTTCGCACACCAAATTGATAGTTTGAGATTGAACTATTTGTAAGTCGACTGTATTGGAATATGGGGCATCTATAAAACGACAGAAATTACCAATTTCCCCTCGTTTTTCGACATCACAGCCGTATTTGAAGGACCAATCGAGAGTTTGCGCTTGAATCGTAAGGATATTATCAACTCGATTAACGAAACGTATATCTTTCTTACTCTTATTGAAGTCATCGACGCTTTTTTTGTACGCCTTGGCAACGTTTTGAAATATTTGCAGAAACATTTCAGCGTCTTTTACTTCATCTGATTTACGTAAAATTCTCCTCGAACGTTCCAACTCGGGTTTCAAAAATGCTTCTTGCATTCGCAAAAAGCTCTCGAGTTTTTGCGAATCTTCTATTATAATTGCATTCCCGCCTTCTGATATCCAACGAACTTCTTTCAATGGTGTTGGTAAATTCGTAGCGAAAAATTTTTCGTTTGTTAATGATGCTTTTGAGATTATCTTTGTTTCGATATTTTCACCTCCGGAAACGAATTTTTTCAGCGCTTGTCTAAAGGCGCTCTCGCCCGCTAATAAAGCCGCATGAAAATCGCCATAATCTAAATCGCGAGAGAATTTCAAAGTGGCTCCAGCAGAAGTAACATCCCAACCATTCACAATCGTAATACCATAACCTTCAACACGTTTTCGCTTTTCAAGAGCGAGAGACTCTGTAGAGAAGAACGTTTCTGCGTTTGTTTGAATCTCAAAATTTTCAAAACCTACACCTTTTGAAATATCCTCAGAATGTAAACGCTTTGAAGCAACGCGGATATTAGCTCCTAGCGTCAAATCTGCGGCTATTGAAACATTTTTTGCATCTAAAACTATTAAATTGTGTTTCAATTTCTTCTCTTTCTTATTATTATTTACTACTACTAAATTTGCAGATTTCTTCTTCTTTGTACAGGAAAGATTCGAGAAGAGCTTTTTGAAATCGCTTGAAAGCGTCTCGATTAAGAAATGCGCATCGGGGTCCCAATCAATCTGTACGTAGTCCAATATCACTTTTGATGTTGTCGTTATTTCATCGTCTTTTTGTTGCTTATTTTGATTAAATTCGAGCACACCAAGCTCAAATTTTCGAGAAAACATACTAAAAGAACAATCGTCCTGAAAATCCACCGAAGCGCGTTCCATTTTGAACGAGATAGTATCACCGTTTTCATTCTCGCCGTCGTCGTCTTTGCTCGTTGTATTCTTCGTATTGATATTCTTTGTCCATTGCCCGTTAATTTCGGGAACGGTGAACATAATTGAAGATTTCACGCGTTCTGCTAATTTCTTGGAATCGATTTGACTCCCCACGCGCGAATCCGTCACAGTGTTTTGGACACAAAACCCTTCAGCGCGAGCATTCCTAATCTCATAACCGAGTGAAAACGATGATTTTCTTCTGCTGATGCTATTCTTATTCTTATTCTGTTTCATAGAAGTTGCGGATTGTTCTTCTTCTGGAATGTGATATATGCGCACGCGTTCTATCCTCGCGTGATTGAAGAAATCTTGCGCGTCATCCATGAATATTGGATCGATGCCAAAGAAATCACATTTCATATCGCTCACTTTTCCAATTTTCATCAAATCAGCTCGCGCTGAACATGAAACACTTGATACTGCGATTGCTAAATTTTCCTTTCGACCGACTTGGACTGATTTTGGGACAATTCGAATACCGTTTGGCATTTTTAGAAACACTGTTAAAGCGTCTCGAATAGGTTTCGTTGTCAAAATCATCTGCGTCGTAGTAACCGCGAACGTCTCGTCGTCGTAAATTTTCAAGTCAACCATGACGATTTCTAGAAGTGAAAGAAATCTCGCAAAGACGCGATTTTTAAAGTTTTCTCTTAAGCGCTTGCTAACAGTCGATGTTTCCTCATCATCATCATTATTTTGTTTGCGAATCTCTTCTGCGCCTACGTCGTCTGAGTCGTTATTATGGTTATCGCTCTTTTCGACATAATCGCCATCTAATCCTTCGCCATCTTCTTTTTGTTTTTCTTCTTCTTCTTTTTCTCCTTCTTCTTTCGTTTTATTCTTTTTTCGTCTCTTCACTTGAACATCTAAAAATCTAATAGGTACTTTCATCAACCTATTACTATTTTGCGCGATTAACCCACTCTTCTTGTCGTTGTCGTCTACGTTTTCATTATCATTATCATCTTCCACTGAAGATGATGATCTTTCACTCGATCTCGTCGAAGAATCGTTTTCATTATTATCATTACTATTATTCGATTGTGATTGTTGTGTTTGTAATTGTGATAGAGTCTTCAGGAACCAATTCACTAAATGTCTCAATCGCCCGACGTATCTAATCTCCTCGATTTTAATAAACTCAACATCACCTAAATCGAACACGATTTCAACATCTCTTAAGCGTAAGAACCCGATTTCGCCTATTGATATCAAAACCCCTTTTTGTTTAAACACTTTCAAGAATATCCTTAATATAGCCGGGATCACAAATTTCTTAATCGCTATCGCAGTCGGGAACGCTGAGATCATAATAGCCGTTAAGACGATCAAAAACGCCTGTGAATGTTCTCGTTCGTTAGTCTGCGTGGTTGGAAACATCAGTCTAAAACGCTCTCTCAGGAACGAGAGGAATACGTTCGTGATATTAACCACGAAAGTGAAAGAATATACTCCTTCATTGTTACTATCGTTACTGTTGTTACTATTGATATCCAATGATTGTGATAACGATGATGAAGACGTTGTCATTATCACGAATAAATAAAGAAAGATGGGGAAACTTCAGTTGTTTTGAAAATAATTATTCTCTTCTTTGTTCTTCACTTCTTCTTCCATCTGCTGCTGATGCCTATGCTGATGTGCTGTCAACATCATCAGTCATCATCAGTCAGTACACTTTTTTATTTTCATTCAGTTTATACTTTGTATTATAATAATCACAGACGCACACGCGCGTACTAAATAAATGAAACTATCAAAGATCGCTAGAATGTTATCACCATCGCAATCATCGCATACGCATTTATCATCTGCAATCAGAACTTTTTCAAAGACGACCCAGGCATCAGCGGCGACATCATCTTCTCTCTGTAACTCTTCTAATTCTAATAATTCTCACGAACGACGACGACTAGGACAGAAACAGAAACAGAGAAGAGAACATAACAGTTGTTGTAGCACTAGTGACAGTAACAGAAAGCCATTGATTGAACGAGAATATAGTAATTCTAAGAATTCAGAAAGTACAGTTAGCAAGGAAGAACTCTTAAGATGGAAATCATGGGCTTCGAAGAAAATTTTGGACAACTTTCGTAGTACGTCGACGACGACGACGACGAGTGTTTCATCATCGAAGGATGAGAAAAATTATGACCCAGTCGATGCGAGTTCGTTACATACCGAACTCGAATGGTTAATAGAAGATGTCTTAGTCAATAATGGTACAAATGATAGTAATAATAATAATAATAATGAAGTGAAATTGAGAATGGATTTTAACGCCTTGACAGCGTTATGGGAAAAACGCATAGACGACAGATACCCGATTCAATATTTAACAAACTCATCTCAATTCAGAACTTTATTGTTATACGTAGCTCCAGGAGTGCTCATACCGAGACCGGAAACCGAATTATTGATTGATTTTGCGGAACAACATTTGAAAATATACGGGAAGAAGCCGCATTTGAAGGATAAGCCTTGGTTAGATTTAGGAACTGGCTCTGGCTGTTTAGCGTTGGCGTTAGCAAAAGAACTCGAACTTTCGAAAGTTTACGCGAGTGATTTTTCTGAAGAAGCTTTAGATATAGCACGAATCAACATCGAGCGTTTGAAAGTAGAGGACAAAGTAACTTTGTTACAAGGATCGTGGTTCGATGCGTTGACGGATAATAAAAATGTATTTTTAACTTCGGCTACAAGCGGTAAAGAAGAAGAAGAAGAAGAAGAAGAAAATAAGAATAATATTAAATTTGCTGGTATAGTCTCAAATCCACCATACATACCGTCAGATATATGCGCTAATAAGCTTCAGCCCGAAGTCGGGAGATATGAACCGATGTCCGCTTTAGACGGCAAAGGAGACAATGGTATGGGCGATTTAGATATAATTTGCAAATCTTTGCATAAATTCTTATTACCAGGTGGTTTCCTCGCGTTGGAAACGCACGGCGGCGAACAGGCTTTGCGCGTGTGGGAAACACTATGGAATACAAATTTATACGAGGACGTTCGCGTTCGGAGTGATTTTTCCGGCGTCGATCGATTCGTAACCGCGCGTTTAATAGATACGAAAAAAGTAGATAGCTATAAAAACAGTATCAGTCACTAATTCTTAGTTATTATTTACCACAAAGTATGTATGTATGTATGTATGTATGTATATATGTAGTTCTCTCTTTTAGTTATTTACAAAGTATTATATTATGTGCATATCTTCAGCTCGTTAGCGCGCACGCACAAAAGAAGATAAAAAAATCAAAAGGTCGTCATTTTGTTTATATATTAAGCCGAAAACCCGTATTCGTTATCTAAAGCAGAAAAGTATAAATCGTAATACTTTTGTGCAGACTCTAGTTGGTCTAATTCGGTGTATAAATCCGCAATTTTACCATAGTTATCTGTGATTTCTGCCATATCCTTGTTCTCAAGAGCTAAGTTTAACACTTTCTTATACATATCCAACGCTTTGCCAGTATATCCTAAACGAACGGCGACGGCGCCAATACCTTTCAAAGCTTTTCGCTCGGCTTTCCAAGGCACTGTTAACTTCTTTTTACCACTCTCGGCGACTATCAACGTTAAAGCTTCTTCGAATTTTCTCTCACATTCGATTAATTTCTCTTTAGTCGATTCAGACTTCAACATCGCTTTTCCAGTTCTTAATAACATTAGAATCTTCTCAACGTATGGATCTCCATCGCTATCGATGGACATATTCACGTTTATTCCGTCCTGTTTCTTCTTCTCTCTTCTCAACTCTTGCTTAATTCGATCGTTCACTTCTAATAAAGATTTGTTCAATCTCGTAATCTCTTGCGCTCTCGATTTTGCCTCTAAACCGCCAACGATTGCTCCTGCGAATCCGATCGTTTGTCCAACGATGATCGTCCCAACTAAGATTTTGTGATCTACTTCGAATCCAGCGAACTTAACCGTAAAGTCTTTCTCAAATATCGGGTCCGGTTTCGTTAAATTGTTCGGTAAATACTTCGCCGGCCCGTTCAAAGTGATTTCGTTCGTCACATCTGTATAGGCATACACTGGTGAGGATAATAATAAAGGAGTGCTTAATTGTAAGAAGCCAATCGATGCTGATATCAAGGCTGATAACGCCAATCGATCCTTAACCATAATAATAATATTATTATTATTATTATTATTATCAATATAAGTAGAACAGGTCTTCTCGTTCGAAGAAGAAGGAGAAGATCTGATTTTGAGGTTATTAAAAGTAGTCCGAGTTGGACGAGTAGGACGAGTATGTCTGTTCCGTTCTCGTCTCATTGATTGAGAATAAGAATAATAATTACATGATTGTGATGATGTAGAGCAAGAAGATGATGAAGATCTATGGTTCATCGTCGTCATCATCATCATCATATTAGTAGTAGTATTTAATGTTAACATATCACTTATTATATATTATAAATGTAAAGTGTTTGAGAAGTGTTGATGATAAATATGTAAATTGATGAGTAAGTCAGTGTAAGTCACTTGTAAGCGTGATAATGAGTGTGGTTTTATTTTACAGGGCTGATCGAAAAACATATTTATCACAGTCTGAGTCTGACAGTGCTGCCTGCTGCACTGCTGCTGCACTGCTGATGCAGGCTGTCTAAAAAGAGAGAAATTAACTATTAACAGCTTCGAGTGATAAATATGTAAATTGATGAAAAAGAGGGGAACGAAGAACGTTTTCTCCATTATTACATCGTTCGTTCTTTTTTGACAAAAACAACTTATTTCATAACGTATCAATTAATTAATTAATTGATCAATTAATTAATCGATCAATTGATTCATTGAGACGATAGTATGGGTATTAGAACGTACTCACAAGAGATCAAGAACGGTCGCAACCCTTTATCGTTAAAAGATGATAATCTTACTACTTTTAATGAAAAAGATGGACAAATCCGACCAGAATTCGTTGTTACTAAAAACGATACTAACGCACAGAACGTAATCACGAGTCGTCGTAAACCGATCACTTCGATGGTTGAGAGCATATTCAAAAACGAACAAATAAACAGTAATGATAATAATAATAATAATAATAATTCGATAATAACAGTGAAGGAGTTCAAAGAGAACCATAGAACGTGGAACGTCAATCGTGAACGAGCACATAACGGACACGGCATATTCTCACAAAAGACACCTGAGAAGAGATTAGTAGTACCAAACGCGAGACCGACGATTACTACTGCTGCTAAAGAACACTTGAAAGAACATGAAGACAAGAAGATCATGAACATACAAGATTTGAAACAATTGACTGTACAAGAGTTAAGAATTGCATGCAGGGAAAGGAAAGTTAATCCAGCAGGATCGAAAGATGCCTTAATCGAACGTTTAGAAGAGGCTGTGAAAACCGGCTTATGCGCTCTCGATTCGTTCTACGTCAATTCGAGACAGACTATACAGAACTCCGTAGCCGCTGGAGTCAGATTTGATGATTCGAACAGGAGCAGACATTGGAACACGAGTAATATAAGACAAACGTCCACGTTACATCAAAAGGCTATGTATAAAGGGAACGAGATCTTCTCCTCCAATTTCATTGACGATACGAAGCAAATGGCGCATACGAGAATCGTCGGCGACGCGAATAAACAAACGCAGAAAGACGGAGGGGGCGTTCATTTGGAAGATTTTACGTTTCCTGAACAACAACATCAACAGATGACGACGAATAACAATAATAATAATAATAATAATAATAATGATCAAGTACAACGAGTTGTTAATAATGATAAAGAAATAAAAACGAGCGAGGCGAGAATGAGGTACGCGGATTCGGCGAGAGGGCACGATTTGTTCGGCTCATGGACGCAACCAGTTTCTTCGCCCGAAAAACAAGAAGAACTTAAAATTGCAGCAGTCGCAGAGGAAGAAGAAAAAATTGAAGAAGAAGAAGAAGAAGAAGAGCCTATTGAAGAAGAAAATGATGATGATGATGATGATAGTAGAGACGAGTATAAGAGGCGTCAAACCATGTCTTTGGAAGAGATGAAACTTTTAAGACAAGAATTGGATGAAGAAGAAGAAGAAAAAGAAGAGTTAGAGTATTCGCCAGCGAAAACTGAAATCTTCAGCGCATTCAAGGCTGCTAAAAGTGATCGTTCACCAGTGTTCATTTGTCCAAAATCACCATATCACGCGTACTTGAACAACTCGGACGACGACGACGATGAAGATGAAGACGAGGATGAGATAATTCGAAAAGCTGACCAAGCTGTGCGAGAAGCCGAGGAAGAGTTGGCCGTTGAAATCTCAGCCTCCCTCAACGAAACAAGCGAAGAATGAGAAGAAGAAGAAGAAGAAGAA
>Ga0114998_10001951_pt1 | contig 15904 bp, 17 predicted proteins | sample ArcticOcean_MG_C_5_FD_87044 | JGI IMG/M metagenome (GOLD analysis project Ga0114998, IMG submission 87044) | Marine microbial communities from western Arctic Ocean - ArcticOcean_MG_CB4_138 | ecosystem: Environmental > Aquatic > Marine > Oceanic | place: Arctic Ocean: Canada Basin | collected...
CCTCATTGAGCAGGCTCATGCCATCAAATGGATCGGTGTCGTGGTCAAGTATCAGCGTGGAGTTTCAAAACGAAAATGATGTACGAAAATCTAGAGCGGCTGAACTGCGAGCCATGTTGCCAAAAAGTGAGGCGGAAGCTGAGTCAACGATTAGCGGCGCAGTAGTGTGGGCGACAAAGACGGGACCTAAGGGTAGCTGGATGATCCATAAAAAGACAGATCCTAGTAGGGCCAGAAAGTCGGTGGTTGGTATGCTTAATATCCAGCATCCAGACCCGATCATCCACTGGGTGGAAACTCAGCAATCATAGGGGTTGTAGGGCCTTTGCGCGTCAGTATCCGTAGGTGGACGCTGACAGGGGTGGAAATTGACTTTTGCCCTCTCAGAAACCCGCATGAATGCTGAGTTTCCAATATCCACACCTTCCACCCCTACGGGGGGTATACCGGTGGACGGTCCCCCCAAGGGGCCAGCCGTCATATTATATAAAGTGCGTAATTGGCTGTGTGGTCGTTCAATCATAACTACGATAACTTGCCAACTAAGGATAAACTACTTTAGGTCAAAAAAGTGGTTTTCAGTAGTCGTCAAACGCAACTGCCTCTGGTCTCATTCCTATTGGCTGATGACTGGCTAAAACCGCCGTTATCATACGGATCCGTCAGTCAGAGTCAGCCATAGGCTTTACTAGCCGTATTAGTCCTTCGACGCTGTATGGATGCTAAATTAGTACATGGCCCGGTGCCAACTACGAAACAATATACGCTATGGCGCTCACACACTTCATACTCAAAAGCCCATATCTCTTTATTGCCTATCAACTTACACCACCTGTTGAACCGAACAAATAAGTTCATCTGCCTGTATTCTCAGCCCTTAGATATCCAGAATCGCTGCTGCGCTTCATAGCCAACCTTCTTTCTGACTTTCCATTTTCTACAGTCATCCATTACACCCAATTTCGCCTCGATCCAATGCCTGTTCGCATTAGTTTGCTTGATCCAGCTACTGGCCCTTTGTTCGAGATCGGGTTTTCGTTTCTTTTGTCACCTACCGAGTACAGCGTACCATGGGTTTGGGATGAGTTTAGCCCTTGCGGGTGGATGGACTGCTCTCTCAAGGCTAGTCATATCATTTCTCCAAGCTCACTAAAGTCATAGCGTGCAGTCATCAGTCATGGCTCCCATAGATTGGCTAGCCATGCAGAGAACATCCGCCTTTGGACTGTGGTTAGCTGTTATTCCTCATGAGTACACTTCCTGAGTAGATTGATTTCTGAGTTGCTGAATCATAGGCCCATCTGCCCCCTTCCTCGCGATTGCCCGATCCGAAATCTCTTGTAATGAGCTCATATTATTCTCCAAGGTTGTGATAAGGGCTGATAGTCGCTGCTTGCGATATTGCGTGAGATAGATCAGATGGAATGCGTGTGAAACCATTAGGGTCATCATACAGACTGCGATTAACTTCAATCATTACTGACTCAACTCTTTGGTCTTTGTAGTAGTGATTCAGTGGGACGATTGTGCCGGTGAATGGAGAGTCAATTGCAACGTCGTAACCAAGCGCTTTAAACGCTGCGGATAGTCACTCCTGAAGCTTTTCGCTTCTATGATATGTGTCAGTTCCAATACAAATATCAGGTCGATTTTTGTCTAATTCGTCACACTCCAGTTGGCGTGTTTTATTGCTACCAAAGCTGAGGGAACATTTTTGTATAACAGCAAAAGGTACTAGGGTGAACTTTATCGGGTGTGACGCTTCGTTAGTTATTAATTTTCTATAAGGGCAACTACACTATAAAAGCACTAATAGCTGCCATTGATGTAGCATAAAAAGCGCTCAGACCTCCTGTGAAGCCCAAAAAAACCATCAAACCAATAAAAAATAAAATAATATCAGTTGAAATTTAACAAGAAACACTATCAATATACTCTAGCATTTTCTCTTCTGCGTCACTTCCAAATAATATCTCACAAGCCTCTTTCAGACCTTTAGCATTTAATAAATCATCTTGCCGCACAACTAACGATATTTTAGATCGGCGCCGCAAAAAATCTTCAAGCTTAGTGATCATTTCATACTTTGCCGCATATTCAATTTCACAGCGGGTATACTCCGCACTTTCTATCAACAGCTCTGCTTGGCTTTCATCAAGTTGTATGGCGGCCAGGAGTTCCATAGCATTAGCCCCATAACGTCGCCAAAAGCGTTCTGATAAGGGCTCAGCTGAATTTGCCCATGTCATGGTATCAAGCTTAATGGCCCGAGCTTGTTCGAAAAACTGTTGCTTGGTTCGGTTAGTGGGTTCTCCATACCAAGTCATACACGATTGTTTAAGGGTAATGTTGAATTTTTCTACAATCTCAGCAACTTCATTGCCCACATTAATGCAGTCAGTTAACTTGCCACCAAAAATACTAATGTATTTTTGAACTTTATTAATATCGATTGCGTGTTTACGTGAAAGCTTAACCCAGTCCGCTTCACCACCACTACCACCTTCGATAGCTAGGGGACGCACGCCACAGCGCTCGGCAATAATGTCGGCTTTAGTTAAGGGTTTGGGCAAGTTAAGCAATTGGTTAACGTTATCTAAAATGAAGTCACGATCGCCATCAGTCACTTCGCTCAATGGCGAATCAACCTGAGTATCGGTAGTGCCAATGCAGGTTTTTTGGCCCATGGGAATGACAAAAAATAAACGTCCATCACTAGCAAAAAAAGCTAATACTTTTTGGCTAGTAGTGATTTGGTCAACAATTAGGTGTACGCCTTTAGAAAACACATGATGATGATCAGTTGATTGTTCAGTGGTTTCATTATATTGATCAACAAAAGGCCCTGCCGCATTAATTAAGACTTTTGCTTGTATACAGAAGGTTTCACCACTCATTTCATCTTGTGCAGTAATATTCCACTGGTCATCAGTAAAGTCAGCGGCTTGTGAAGACACATAGTTAGCGGCCACACAGCCATGATCAAGACTGGAACGAATAAAGTTAAACACAAAGCGTGAATCATTATCAAAGAGATAGGCATCGGAGTATTCGAAGCCACCTTGGGCATTGCTGGTGTTAATGACAGGCTCTATGGCGCTTATTTTTTTGGGTGTTAAGTAGTTGGGTCGCTGGGTATAAAAGCGGCCAAATAACCAATAAATAAGAGTGCCCAGATAGACAAAAAAAGGCGGGAAACGAAACCCTTTTTGAATGCAGGTTAAAAAACGAATTTCTTTAACGGTGGAAGGGTAACTCTCCATCAACAAATTACGGCTTTTACACAGTTTGCTCACTAAACGGTATTCATGACTTTCTAAATACTTAATACCTCCCCATGCAAGGTTCGAGGAATTGGAGCTAGTGAAACCCGCAAAATCACCTTTATCAATTAAAGCTACTTTGACACCTTTGGCAGATAACGCTGCGGCAGCCACTGCGCCATTAATACCCGCACCAATAATAGCCACGTCAAAGGTTTCATTTTTCATTTGTGCAATATTTTGTTTACGCAATAACATCGGTGTTTCCTGATCCATTAATTGCCCTATTAATAGTCCCGAATATTAATCCGTAAAGGTTGTACTTAAGACTCATTGCTAGTGCCTCCACCAAAGACAAGTTGTGTTTGTGCCGATGCTTCTGAATTTTCTGCAGAGCGCAACCGAGTCCGTAACTGGCCTGCCTTTTCAAGAATTGGGTAGGCAACTGACGTTAGGTGATAATTAATACGCTTGAGATCACGGAGTATGTCGAGTTGCAAGGCGCTCAGCTTTGAGTCGTACCTCACTTCATCACGCAATTTATTCAAATGAGTCACCACCAATTCCTTTTCACGTTTAACCACTTTATATTTTGAGGCCATTAATTGCCTAGCCATCGAAATATCACTTGAAGAAAATACACTCATGGACAAGTGAAACGATTTTAATACAGGTTGGTATAGATGATTGATTTCCTCTCGGTCCTGCAGTGACATTTTGGCCCGAGGCATCACTTGCTTATGTGAAATATTTTGGATTAGATCAATGGTGATAATGTCACCAATGTGTTCTAGGTTGGTCCCGAAATTAATAATTTCAATACAACGTTTACTCTGTTTTTCAGTCAGTGGCTCTCGCGCTAGAGAAGTCAGGTAGCGTTTAATTTCGTCGTCAAATAAGTTGACGATTTTATCCATTGCTTGGGTTTTTTGCGCCAACTGGAGGTCGTTTTTCTTCAATGCGACAAACGTATTACGCAACATGCGTTCGACGACTTCGCCCATACGCAACACTTCACGTTCGGCATTAACAATGGCCACAAGTGGGTTTTCAAAGGCCATGATATCAAGGTGTCTGGGTTTAATTTCGTCTGGCTCTTCAGGGTCTTCGGGTAACAGACTAGCTGTGAGCTTAGCAGTGCCATTAATTAACGGGAAACACAATACTACCAGACCAATATTGAACAACATGTGAAAGTTTGCAATCTGACGCCCCTGACTCATATCCCAAGTGGACAGTAATTGAGCAATGACATCGGTAAATGGCAAACAAATAGCCACCCCACAGATACGAAATATCAGGTTACCCAAGGGCGGCTGTCTGGCCGAGCGATTCGCCCCTAGGGTTGCTATAAAGGGCGGTAAGGCACCCCCAATATTAGCACCTAATATAAACGCAAACGCCACTGAAGTGTCGAGCGCACTGGTACTGGCCAGGGTTATTATTAGTAGCACAGTGGCGAGGCTAGAATGGGCAGCCCAAGCTAAAATGGCAGCGAATAAAACAGCTAATATTAAGTCTTGGCTTAGAGCTACAAAGATTTGCTGAACAATAACTGATTCGCGCATTGGTATCGAAGCAGCCAGAATGAGCTTCAGTGCCAGCAACATCATACCAATGCCCAGCATCAGTCGCCCTGTCTCCTTTCCACGCCCACCTTTAGAATAGCTAAATAACCCAAACCCAAGTGCCACTAAGGTGGGTGATAGCGCAGATAAATCAAAGGTTAGTATTTGCGCCACCAGCGTGGTACCAACATCGGCACCTAGTATTACCGCTAAGGCGCTGGCGGTGGTCAATAATCCCTGGCCACTAAACGATGATGTGAGAAGGGCAGTGGCACTACTGCTTTGCAAAAGAATGGTGACGCCAAGACCAGCACCAAATGCTTGGTAATGATTAGATAGGCTTTTACCAAGTATACGACGCATGTCATTACCCCAGCCCTCAGTGACAGCTAAACGCACCATGCGCAAGCCCCATAGCAACAACGCTACACCACCAATTAAATTTATAAGTATTGTTGAACCACTAATTTTCAATTACTCCTGTCTAATGAGGCGCTTGGAATGGCTTAATATCTGGTGTGTCGAAAACTATTTTTATAAAATAGAGTCTCCGGCAGCATAAGTTGGTCAGAATGAATATTATTTGGGGGAAGTGGTGTCGATAAATTTATTCGTTTTGAGGCACCAAGTATTTTATTTCAGCATTTTGGTGGTGTGTTAAAGATCGGTGTTTATTTGGTGATATATCAGCGAATGATGTACTTAAAATTTGCAGCATGTCTCCGTGGGAAATTAACAAAATCACTTGATCCTTATATTCTTGTTCCAACCGGTTAAGGACACTGAGGCCACGCTTCAGAACCGCTTGAGGCTGCTCAACCCCGTCATCGAACTGTTGACCCGTTTCATCTCTTTGCCAAATTTTTTCATAGTGCTCGGCTGACATGCCTTCCCAATTGCCAAAAAAGCGTTCTCGTAAACCTATCTCTTGCTTAGGTTGTGGCAAATGCAAAATTTCGGCAACTAATTGAGCGGTTTGCAAGGTCCGCAAAAAGTCAGAACACACAATTTGAGTAATTGCGTCTCCTCTGAAACCTTTTGCTGAATCGCTAATCTGCTGTAAACCCTGCTCTGTTAGGCCAAAGCGTTCACACCCTATTGCAGGGTCGCTTACAATCACACCACTAACATTTGCTTCACTTTCACCGTGGCGCATTAATAAGTAGTTGTTCCTTAAGTTTGATTCGTTCATTAAAGGCTTCAAAATTTCATCTCAAGAATAATGGATTGATGATCAGATAGGCCAGTGGCGCTATCAACACTAAAGTCATGGGCTAAAAGCTCATTGCTGGTCCAAAAATAATGGTCAAAATAGCTGTATTGTCTATGTATCATTGGCGCAGGTGATTATTTCTATATTTTGTTGCTGCAATTGATCAGCAATAACCGAATTATCCATTTGATCGGTAAAAAAGTAATCTATGCTGGAAAAACTCGCGACCTTAGCAAATGCTTTTTTGTTCCATTTACTCATATCAGCAGCCAGTATTTTATGCTCGGCATTGTTTAAGATAGCTTGCGTGATGTGCGCGTTATCACGATCAAAATCCATTAAACCACGTTGAATATTTAACGAACCGACACTTACGATAGCAAAATCGACATGGAAGTTATTAAAAAATTGTACGGTTTGCTCACCTATTAAATCTTGATCTGCAGGGCGTAAATCACCACCACTAACCAGTACTTCGATATCGCTTTTTTGAAAAAACATACTGGCAACATTCAGGTTATTAGTGATGATTTTAAGCCCCTTTTTAGGTCTTAATTGCTTGGCAATCGCTTCCATTGTGGTGCCAATACCTAACGCAACTGAAGCGTAATCTGGAATGAAGCTGGCGATGCGCTGTGCGATTAACTCTTTCTCTTGTGCGTTAATAATACGCCGATTACCAAACGATAAGTTTTCAGCGCTAGGGAGTTGGCCTACACCGCCATGATGCTTTCTGGCTAGACCTAAATCACACAATTTGGTAATGTCGCGGCGAATAGTTTGTGCTGCCATATCAAAATACAACGACAGTGACTCAACACTGACAAACTCTTTGCCGCTTAATTGCGCTAATATTAATTCTTGCCTAACGTTAAGTTTCAAATGCTCGGTCTCATCTATAAATTGTAGTTATGAAATTGAGGTATTAGTGCTTAGTCGTGATTATATCTTTGCGGATAATCAGTGATGATCGCATCTACGCCCCAACCCCAATATGCTTTCACTAATTCAGGATCATTTGGGGTATAGCAATAAACCTCATACCCCGCAGCTTTTATAGCTACTACTTGCGTTTTTTTCAATTTTTTGTAATTACAATGACAGCTCACGGCGTTAATGTGTCGCATTTGTGCTAGCCAGTTTTCAGGGATTTCATCGTATAACTTGCCAAGTTGTAATTGAGGCTGATGAGTATGGCAGTACTCTAATGCGGCTTGATCAAAGCTTGAAATAATTAATTTATCAAAGTCTTTCCAATGCTTTTGTAACAGCGCTAACACAGGTGCAACTACTTTCTCTGGACTATTTTCATAAAGTTTGAATTCTAAATTAAGCCCTAAGCCTAGAGATTGAATTAATATGATAGCCTCTTCAATCGTTGCCATTTTTTCGCCTTGAAACAGATCAGAGAACCAAGCGCCACAATCGAGTTTGGTTATGCTTATGGCGTTATGCTCGCTAAGTAAACCTGTGCCATCAGAGCAGCGATCAACACTGTTATCGTGCCACATCACTATAGTGCCATCGCCACATGTAACAGCATCTATTTCAACCCATTGGCAGCCTTGTTCAGCCGCCAGCCTTAGTGCAGATAAAGAATTTTCAGGGGCCAAGCTCGAGAGCCCTCGGTGTGCCATTGTTTTTGAAGTTAACATGCATTGTTCCAATATGTTTGACTGTTCTTTAGGGTTTTTAACTGGACTGCAGTGAATCTGTTTAATAAATTCTCTGCTGAGTGTTTGCATCAAAGAAATATAGTTTTTGTTCATTAAAACCGAGGGTGTATATATCACCAATTTTGACATCTAGCTGATTATCACATTGGATCACAACAGGTTGCTCAGAGTTTTCCATTTTTATATACAATAAAGCGCTAGACCCTAGTTTTTCAATCATCTGCACCGTTCCTTGTAAATCAGAGGCAGATTGATTGAAATGTTCAGGTCTTATGCCTAGCACTAACTTGCCACGTTGAGCAACGTTTGCAGGTGTGACAATACTCTGTTGTCCTATTTTTATGCTATCATCGCTAACTTCGCAATCTAAAAAGTTCATGGCGGGAGAGCCGATAAAGCCCGCTACAAATTGATCTTTAGGATTGTCATAAATTTCCATTGGCGTACCAATTTGCGCGGCAATACCATTATTTAAAACCACTAGCCGGTCGGCCATTGTCATCGCTTCAACTTGGTCATGAGTTACGTAGATCGTTGTAACAGCAAGTTTTTGTTGTAACGTTTTAATTTGCATACGCATTTGTACACGTAACTTAGCATCTAAGTTAGAAAGCGGCTCATCAAACAAGAATACTTTAGGGTTGCGCACAATGGCACGCCCCATCGCTACTCGCTGGCGTTGGCCGCCAGAAAGGTTGCTAGGGCGGCGTTGCAAATACTCTTGAATTTGCAGTAATTTAGCCACATCTTGTACACGATTGTCTATTTCACCCTTAGGCATTTTCATTAGCTTTAAACCATAGGCCATATTTTCGTATACCGACATATGGGGATAAAGGGCATAGTTTTGAAAGACCATCGAAATGCCACGATCTTTTGGCTCTAGTTCATTAACGACCTTTTCATCAATTTTAACTTCACCAGAGGTTATGCTCTCTAATCCTGCAACCATGCGTAGCAGTGTAGATTTTCCGCAGCCAGATGGACCCACTAAAACAATAAACTCGCCTTCTTCAATATCCATATTAATACCGTGAATAACTTCGGTATCTTGGTATGACTTTTTCAGTTGCTGCATGTTGATAGTTGACATTATTACTTCTCCGAATCCGTCAGGCCTTTAACAAAAATTTTCTGCATAAAAATAACGACTAGAATAGGTGGTAGCATTGCGACAAGGGCTGTCATCATAATCAAGTGCCACTGAGGCTCATTCTCTCCAGATTCCAGCATTTGCTTAATGCTCATTACGACTGTGTACATATCAGGATCTGTTGTCACAAGTAGCGGCCACAGATACTGGTTCCAGCCAAATATAAACAAAATAACAAACAAAGCGGCTATATTGGTTCTCGACATAGGAATAACCACATCAAAGAAAAAGCGCATAGGGCCTGCACCATCTATTCTAGAGGCTTCCATTAGCTCATCAGGGATAGTCAAAAACGTTTGCCTAAACATAAAGGTAGCAGTCGCAGAAGCGATGAGTGGGATGCTTAAGCCGGCATAAGTATCAAGCATGCCAAAGTTAGCTATTACTTCATAAGTTGGCAGTATTCGCACTTCAACAGGTAGCATTAAAGTGAGGAATATCATCCAAAAAAAGAACATACGAAAGCGAAATTTAAAGTAGACAATCGCAAAGGCAGAAATGATCGAAATCACGATTTTACCTACCGAAATCATCAACGCCATGGCCAAGCTGTTCATCAACGTTAAGTGAATGGGTGCACTAAAGCCTTTGCCACTAAAAAGCAGTTTGAGATTAATCCAAAACTGATTACCCGGTAACAACGGTAGTGGTACTTGTGTTAACCGTAAAGCGTCATGGCTGGATGCAACAAGCATTACCCAGATAGGGAATACAATTAATGCTACCCCTAAAATCAACACAGTATGACTAACAAAAGTCGTCATTGGTCTATTTTCTATCATTAGTATTCTACCTTGCGCTCTACATATTTAAATTGAACTACCGTGAGTAAAATTACGATAAACATTAAAATGACTGACTGCGCAGCAGACCCACCAAGATCAAGTCCAACAAAACCATCATTAAATACTTTGTAAACGAGTATCTCAGTTGAATTACCTGGCCCTCCAGCAGTGATTGCGTGAATTATGCCAAAAGTATCAAAGAAGGCGTAAATGATGTTGACGACCAATAAAAAGAAAGTTGTGGGTGAAATGAGTGGGAAAATAATGGTCCGAAACCTGTGCATCGGTCCTGCGCCATCGATGGCAGCAGCTTCAATTAAAGATTTCGGAATAGAATGCATGGCGGCGACAAAGAATAAGAAATTGTAGCTAACTTGTTTCCAAGCAGCCGCAATAATAACTAAGCTCATTGCCTGGCTACTATTGAGCTTATGATTCCAATTTATGCTTACAATATCCAGAAAATAAGGGATGATCCCCAATGTTGGATTAAACAAAAATAGCCACAAAGTACCCGCTAAAACAGGGGCTACTGCGTAGGGAATGATTAGGAGTGTTCTATAAGTGTGGGAACCTTTAATTACCCTATCAGCTAGCGCTGCAAAAAATAATGCGAAACCCATGGAAAGTGCGGCAACAGAGACTGAAAAGAAGGCGGTTCTAGTGAATGAATTTAAATAATTTTCGCTATCATAAAGTTCAGCGAAATTGTCGAACCATACGAATTCAGAAGATAATCCAAAGGCATCTTCTAGTAAAAACGATTGGTAAAGGGCTTGAACCGCTGGCCAAATAAAAAATAATAAGGTAATGGTTATTTGTGGTGCTACCAATAAATAAGGTAAATACGATGTGTTGTAATGGACACGTTTTTGCATTGCAATACCAAGGTTTTAACGAAGTTGAGTGGAGATTCTGGAGTATTAAATTAATCTCCCACCTATATTAGCTTAAAGAATAAGTATTTAAACAGCTGAAATTGGGGCAAGCAGATAATTAGGGATAGTGTTTTTGCTAAACAGCATTGTGCATCGTTAGCTGTTGAGAATCCACAGAGGGTATGAGCTTACTAACTATTGATTTAAAGTGTGTAAAAAAGAAATTTGTAAAAGCAACGACAGCCTACTTTTATAAGTAGGCTGTCGTTGGATCAATTATGCTTGATCACTTATTTGCCTTTTCAAACTTGCGTAATAGATCGTTTGATTGAGAAACTGCATCATCCATTGCTTCTTGAGCCGTTTTTGAGCCATTCCATATTTTTTCCATTTCTGCATTGATAACATCGCGGACCTGGACGAAATTACCAAAACGTACGCCTCTAGAGTTTTTAGTAGGAGCGTTTAAACTTAACTGCTTAATAGCAATGTCGGTACCGGGATTTTTATCGTAAAAACCTTCTTTCTTACTTAACTCATAAGCGGCGGTAGTGATAGGCACGTAGCCCGTTTCTTGATGCCACCAAGATTGTACTTCAGCAGAAGATAGGTAGTGCATAAATTCTGCAACACCTTTATATTCTTCTTTTTTATGGCCTTTTAAGGTCCATAGGGTTGCCCCGCCAATAATTGAATTTTGTGGAGCACTGGTTACTTTAGAATCGAACGGCATCATCGTTTGTGCATAGTCAAATTTAGCTTGGCCTTTTATAGAACCATAGTATGCAGATGAGTTAATCCACATACCGCAATCGCCATTAGTAAACATTGCTAAGCTTTCACCACGTCTGCCACCATAAGTGAAACTGCCATCGGCTTGCATTTCAGACAAGCGTTGTAAATTTGCCGTTACATTTTTGTTATTAAAAGTGAATTCAGTGTCTAGGCCGGCATAACCGTTCTGTTTGGTGCCGACAGCAATATTATTCCAGGCACTGTAGTTTTCAATCAAACCCCATGATTGCCAACCCACGGCGATACCACACTTCATACCAGTATCGACTAACTTTTTAGCGGTAGATTCTACTTCATCCCAAGTTTTTGGGGCTTTATCAACACCTGCTTTTTTGAAAGCATCTTTGTTGTACCAAAGCACAGGAGTAGAACTGTTAAAAGGCATTGAAAGCAGTTCGCCTTCTGGTGTTTGGTAATATGAAATTACTGCTGGTAAATAATCTGATTTATTTAATTTGACACCAGAATCAATCATTACCTGCTCGATAGGATAAACAGCGCCTTTTGCTGCCATCATAGTAGCAGTGCCTACTTCAAACACCTGAACAATGTGTGGCTGCTTTTTAGCTCTAAAAGCAGCGATAGCCGCTGTCATTGTTTCGGTATAGTTACCTTTATAGACTGCGTTAATTTGATAATCTGCTTGTGACGCATTGAAATCAGCAGCGATCTTATTAACCCGTTCCGTGTTGGTGCCGCCCATTGCATGCCACCAGTTAACTTCAACCGCAGCGTTTGCTGACCCAGAAAGTAATGATGCAGCTACTGAAGCTGCAACTAATGTTCTCTTAAGCATTGGATATCTCCCTTAAAAACCTATTATTAAATTTATTGTTAATTTATCGAGCTAAAGCCGTTGTTAGGTAGCTAGTTTAGTGATCAACACGCTTTATTACGTTTCAACTGCTCTGGGCAAAACATTTTACTTTACGAACTTTAGAGTAGCTAAAAAACATAACACTTTAACGACAGTAAATTCATACTAACCCATCGTGATCTGAAAGTGAATGCTCAAATGAAAACAAACTAACAGAACCACTAAGTTATTCAATGATAACGGCTTCAATATTACTCGTATGAACATAAAAATGCGTGATTGAACTATTTTTTATGAAATAAAAAGATATTTTCGACTGAACTGCCCATGGTCACCTTCCTATTTGCAGAAGGTCGTGTTCCCCACATGCATGGGGATGAACCGCTACAAAGCAGGTTTGAACACTTACTCATTAGACTAGACATCTCAGTGTTGCATCTATGTATGTGTCAAAGTGGAAGTCAAACCTGACAGCGATTACTTTGTCATGGCGACTCACCATTGCCTGAATGTTTGACCGTGTTTGCGTTAAGTATTCACGTAAATCATGCGTATTTGTCATTGCAGTATTTTTTTGAAAATATTTTTAGTTAGTTTGCGCATCATCTATGTAGGTACCCTTACCTGAAAAGGGGGCTTTCCCCGATTCGACATTACGGATCCGAGATCTGCGTTTCAGAGTTCTGGAACCTTGTTTTAGGATAGCATGGGGTATGATTTTGTCCGCGCAGTAGTCTGTGTCTGCATCTTAAGGGCGCTAACGCGCCCCTCGTCGCTTCACTTCACCCCCCGCTAAAGCGGTGCGCTACGCTATGCTCCAAGCGGCGCTTCCGCGCCTGTCGAGACCGCAGACAGGCCAGCTTATTGATTAATAACAGGAGACCGATGGTGTTTGCACTGAAAGTTTCACGGCAAGCCGTTCAACGTTAAGCGCAGCTATTAAAAGTGCCTATTTAACGAGTCCACAGGCCAACCGCCCAACCCGGTCTGGACCTAGAAGACGAACTAACGAATCATCATCCATTGCTCGCAGAGTTTGAGCAGTATACCCTACGCTGTTTACCACTTTGGTAACGTGCGTTAGGCCGTGCAGTTTCATTTGGCCGTCCACAGCAGTAAGGAACTCTCCAGCGGTGATAGCCATGCGTTTGGCAGTTTCATGATCTGCATGACAGCTCGCTAAGGTGTACGCTGCTTTTTTGTCCAGTTGGAGTCTGTGCTGAGTCATCCACTCCTGCATCTTTGGGTGATGCATCAGCTTGTGGGCTGATTGCCGGGCGCCTAGGACAGGGCCAGCGGCACGGCGGTAGGCGTCGGTGACGTTACTGGAGTCTTTGACTAGCTCTACGCAAAAGCGCCGTTGTAATTGTGTGGGTTCGTGTGCAGTTAATCCCATGCTAACCTCTGATAAAGTAGAATGATTTCAATGCCTATAATACTAGAAGATTGTTGATTACGGAATGAATTGTGGTGCTACTTATGGTGCTATAAGTTCAAATAACGTAATTTATGGTGCCTTATCTAATAGGATTTATACAATATTACTTGTCCGTCTCCGGGCACCATTCCTATCTCAATGCACTCCACAGCGCCTATTATACAACACTTTCAGAGTGTACCTGTAGATTTCCTGTAACCTTTCCTGTAACAAATGCCACAAGATGACAGACCTTAAGAAGTCGAGCCGTGCTTGAGTATTGAGTTAATCTGTAAGTAAGAACTATGGTAGCCCATCAGATTTAAAGATTAAGCATAGGTATTTAATAAAGTCTTTGGCTTGGGAAAGGCAGGGGGTTAGTCTTTGAGTCTGGGCTTTATTCCCCCATTTTTAGTGCTAGTATTTTTTATGTATACCGATTGAAAACCAATCAATACTAGTGGTAGTGGTAGTGCCAGGAGTTGATGTCCCTGATTGTATAGAAGTAAAGTCGCCACCTTTTATTTGCCTCTGAGTATATCCAATGTTGGCAGTTAGTGCGTCTCCTAGAGAAATGATAGTGCCAAGAGTATAACCATAGGCGAACACATTATTACTTGAATTGATGGTTATGCCATTATCATTAGTAGCTAAGTTATAGTTGGTGTTTGAAAACCCTAAACCTAAACCTGCATAGGGGTTAACAGAGCTGCTTTTGTTAAATGTTCGTTTACCAGTGAAAAACAGCATTTTATTATTAACTGTTCCAGTTAGAGCGTGAGTTGTTGCACTACCAACAGTTGTTAATTGTGACCCATTTTCGGTAACCGATGTGAAATCAATCTCAAAAGAATAAGGAGTATCGTCGATGTTTCTACCATATAGTATTTGAAAGCCAGTACCTCCGTTGGTGTCTATAGATCCGATAGAGCCAGTCGTGGCTCCTGCTCGTTTGTATGATGATCCCGCTAATGGTTTTATGTAGCTGGCTTCAAAGTAGCTATCATCTGCTTGAAGATGTGTACTAGCAATAGCTAGCCCTAAGAATGAGAAAGCTAATAATTGTTTCATGTGTATATCCTTTGTTCTCTTGTTATGACACCAGCTTACAGGGAATGCTCTAGGAATAATTCTGAATTTACCCCACGCCTGATTATGATCAGTTTCAACTTAGGGCTGGGGCCATGACAGACTATTCCTTGGGTGGATTATCTAACTTAATATGACACCAAGTTTGAATTCGGACTGAGTTAAGTGTATGCCTAAGATGATGCCTCTAGAGGCTCTCCTAAGGCTATATAAGAAGACTTTAATATAGTATAATGGCAAGCCATACCCCTGAGTTAAGTCCCTCTGGCAGCCTCTCAGGAGCTTAGAATAAGGGTAGTTATTGGGCTAGTTAACTCTATGATTTGCCTATAGTTTTGAGAACTGATTATTACGATGACGAGAGGTGTTGAACCATTAGCCAGAACACATTTGGTTCTAGATGCTTCTATCACTTCATGAGCGTAGCACCAGTTTCCTGCCGTATCACCTGTCCATTCTCTAGCGTATTAACGACTAACACAGACTCCCATGTTCCATCAGGAAACCTCATTACAAAGTGTTCCACCAGAATATCATCATTTTCATAGATGCAACGAGCCATAAGTCTATCAAAGCTGGCGTGAGCAAACATACCTATAACCATCTCCTTGTACTCAGGCTTTGTTAGATAGTGCCAGATTGGTGGCGAACAAACTCAAAATCTTCATGATAGAACGACATCATCGCGTCAACATCCTTTTCGTCCTCGGCCTTCCTCATTACTTTAAATATGTTCATAACGTACTCCTTTTATTAACAATAATTCTTATTAGACAGTATACATCTGCTGGTGGTATCTAGTGGTTCTCCAGAGTCTCGTAGGTCAATCTATAACTCAATCTCCAGACACTCTACGTCAGTAGCATCAGGTGGTTAGGGCATAGGACTGCTCAAAACTTACATCTAGCTTACAGACGCATTAACAAAAGAATAGGGAGGGCTTACTAATGGAAAAGTTCATTGAAGTAGTTATCGATCTAGTAATTATCATTACGTCACTTTAGATAATGCAGTACGCTTTTAACTACCCTCGATTATTTCCAATGTCCGCCTCACATCTGTAGGGTTCCTTGTAAAGCATTTCATCCCCAGTTTCTTCAATATTAAAGTGGGTTGTGCTTCCTACCATTAGCTGTTTATCTAGTAATATTCTTTGGCGTTTAGATTTATACACTCCAACAGTACTCACTCAGGTGCCCAATACAGCTAAATTATGCATGCAGGAAGTCTTTGCGCCAGTTGTCATTTTA
>Ga0114998_10001953_pt1 | contig 15893 bp, 21 predicted proteins | sample ArcticOcean_MG_C_5_FD_87044 | JGI IMG/M metagenome (GOLD analysis project Ga0114998, IMG submission 87044) | Marine microbial communities from western Arctic Ocean - ArcticOcean_MG_CB4_138 | ecosystem: Environmental > Aquatic > Marine > Oceanic | place: Arctic Ocean: Canada Basin | collected...
GACGAAATCGAACCCGTCCGCGCTGACCAGGGTGACAAACTTGCCCACGCCGTCGTCGCCGAACCCCATGGTGGCGGGATGGCGACGTCAATGAACGGCAAGACCGGGGACGAGTTCCTTTTCGGTCGGGTCGGGAAAAGTGAAGTTTTTGGGCAATCCGGTTTTTAGGCATCGATGACGAGAGGCCATCAATGGATCGATAACAGGTCAGTCAATGCATCGACGCCGCGCTACTAAAACTACAACACAACCCTACTACTTCCTCTCACACAAATCCCTCTACAGCACCGTGAACTGCTTCAAAAGCATTTCTCGCAACTCGATACCCTCGGCGTGTTCCGGGTACTGCTCCAGCGCCAAAGTCGTTTGTTGAAAGGCGTGTTGAAAGTCGCCTTTGTTGTGACACGAAAAGTGTCAGTCTTTCGTAATGTGAGTGAGTAAACAGTCAGAGGTAATAACCGTCCCTTCTGGTACGAGTATGGGCAAATAGTCGTCCGGGGTTTGGGAAACGCGCAAGCACGAACCTTTTTTAAACGCGCACAGCGCCGCGTTGTAAAGCGGCTCGTGCGTCCACTCCGCGTGCTTCGCGGCGGCGGCGAAGTTACTCGTGGCGAGCTCGTTGTTCCCTTTCCGAGCTTCCAACACCCCAAGGTTGTTGTGGCTTTCACTGTGCGTCGAATCCACGCCTATTGCTATTTCCAGGGCGTGCTGGGCCATATCGAGGTCGCCCACGCCGATCGCGACGTGCGCGATGTTGAACCACACGTCCGCCATGGTTTCGTCGCTGGCTAAACGCAGCGCGCGCTCAAAGCAAGCAAGGGTCATGTCGTACTGGTTCGCGTGGAAGCAACACAACCCCACGTTGTTCCAGATCTCCACGGAGTTCACCCCCATTTGCAGCAGTCGCCGGTAATGCCGCAGCGCGATTTCGGGCTGGTCGTCGTAAAAGTGGTGGCTCGCGAGACACGCCACGGCTTCCACGTTGGACGCGTCCCAAACTAAGACCTGTTTGTAAAGCGCCACGCCTTCTTCGGTTTCGCCGAGCGCGTCGCAAATCCGCGCCTGGCCTAACAGCATGGACGTTTCACCGGGAAACTGATCAGCGCCTTTCTCGAACGTAGCCACCGCGGCGAAGGGCTGGTCGTTGCGGATGTGACACTTCGCGAGCTGCTGCGTCGCAGTGACCGTCGGCGTCGTCGTCAAACTGGACTGGAACTGTGAGTGGGAAAGAAAAGGGTCAGTCCCGAGTCGGCGAGTGTGGGTGTGCTGTAGTGATGTATTCGTAACAGCCGCGATTACTGGTAAACGTCACGTTTCGTGTTCCCGTACTTCCGTTGAATGAAACGGGTGGACGTCACGCAGGGGCTTGAAACAGTGGCCGTTGGATTTGGGAAAGCCCAGGAGGCCGGCCGTACCTGTTTCTCCGCGTCTCGCAACAACCCGAGCTGGTAATACCCCTTCCCCAACCGTTCCTTCCACCACCAGTCTTGAAACTCGTGATTCACGGTGGCAAGGGACGCGAGCTCCACCGCGATCCGCGGGTTCCGGTCGCAGTACAAGCAGTAATCGCAAAGCGCCCTGGCGAGCGCCGGCCTTAGCGCGTACTTTTTCAAGTCCAGTTTCTCCAGATCCACGAAAGGTCCGCCTGGTTGCGTTAACATGGACGCGGTGCCGATGCGCGCGGCGCGGCCACCTGAAGTGACCGCCCTTGTCGTGCCAGGCCGTCCGCCGCCCCTCAAAGCAGCCTCAACGCTTATCTCGCCGTTTTTGGAGGTCCCGGGCCGCCCAGAAGACGTCCCGACGCGAACGAACCCGGTCGCGGGGCGCCCGCCCCTCGTGGACGGCCGGACCCCCGTGTTCGGGCCGGTGCGGTTCGTGCCCGGCCGGGCCAAAGACGTGCCGGGCCGGGGAGTCGCCGCGGTGGCGTTCTCGTCCAGAAGAAGGTCGGCGACGCCCTGGGGAGGTTTGGAAAAGATACAGAGTGTCAGGAGCGGGCAAAATCTAAAACTATCGAAACAGGAAAGACGGCGTTGCGCGTTACTCTAAACACGTTCAACTCGGAAAAAAGAAAAAAAAAGAAAAAGCGTCTTCCCGTTGGCACCATCTGACGACCGACGTGTCCCTCCTCTTCCCTGTGAACACCTCTTCGTACCTCCTCTTCGATCTCGGCGTCGTCGATCCAGTTCTTCAGCGTCAGCGCGCGGCACTTCAAGTACCACACCGCCTTTGGGGGGGGGGTGAGGTCAGCGGTGCGGAAGGTGGGTTGCAGGCGAGACGGCACTTGGGATCCGGTAACTCGAAAAGGCGTACCTGGTCGTAAGGGTTCTTGGCCAAGATGTCACTGCATATCGCGACGCACTCGTCGTACTTCCGGCGACGCAGGAAGTTGTTGGCGAGCCACACGGGGTGTAAACCCCCGTTGTCGTCATAAGCGTCGTCCTCGCGTATCCGCGGGACGGGCTTCATGGCGACGCAGGCGCGCTGCGCGACGCCAGGTGGGACGCTGGGACCGAAAAGTCGTCAAGTCGTTGTTGCCTTCTGCGGACGAAATAAACTGGTAAACCCCTTTTTCAAGACCTTCGTAGATCACGCGGGCCACACTCCTTGTGCGCGGAGATGCAAAGCCTGCGCCAGGCGCTCGGCAGAGGCGCGCTCACGTCTTCCCTGGCCAGCTCGACGCACGGTGCGTGGTGGACACAGACGCGGGTCCGCGCGATCCGCACACGCACCCGGCCGCACTCGAATCTCGCGAGCTATCCATCCTCGATTCTTTCGTGTTCTGACCTCGTTTCCTACTTCTCCCACCTCCTCACCAGGCGGCCTTCCCGAGACCTCGTCCCGGTCCCTGGCCTGCGCGTTTTCCCTAATCTCCGTGCGCTTCGCGTCCAAGAAGCAAGGCGGCTCGTCCTCCAACGGCCGAGACTCGAACCCCAAGTTCCTGGGCATCAAAAAGTACGGCGGCGAACACGTCGGGGCGGGGGCTATCATCGCGCGGCAGCGAGGTACGAAGTGGTGGTGCGGCGCGAATTGCGGAATAGGCGTGGACCACACGGTTTACTCCCTCATTTCGGGCAGGGTGCACTTCACGGACGCGCACGACAAGTACAAACCAGGGAAGAAGGTAATAAACGTCGTGCCGCACGAAGACTGGCCGGCGACGCTTGCCAAGGCGCAGCAGATCAACGCGGCGCGAAGGACGAAGAAAGCGCAGGCGCAGTAACTAAAGGATTGTGCAGTGAAGTACCTCAAGCAAAGGAGCCTTTCTTTTCTTTTTTCGATACGGGCACAACATGCAGAACCCTTTCTTCAACGTGATGGCCAGTTTCGGCGCGGCTACGCACGACACGGGGGGCGTTCAGTTTTGGGACGCCCCCGATCGAAGCGGGTGGCTGATGAAACAAGGCGACGTGATCAAAACGTGGCGTTCGCGGTTTTTCGTGCTGAAGGACGGCAAGTTGTTTTGGTTCAGCGGCGAGGACGTCACGAGTTCGTCAACGATCCGGGGCGTGATTGACGTGCGGAAGTGCCTCTCCGTGAAAGGCGCGGAGGACGTGCTGAACCGACAGTTTGGGTTTGAGCTCTCGTCGAAAACAGACACCGTGTACTTCGTGGCGAACTCGGCGAAAGAAAAAGAAGAGTGGATCAACGCGCTCGGGAAAGCCGTCGTGAAGCACTCGCTGTCCATGATGGAGGACTACCCGGACGACGCGTACTGAGGGACCGGATGGGGGTGGCTTCTTTTTTTGTGGTGGTAGATACTTCAGACGTAACAGATACTCCGCGCGCAATAGATACAAGCGTGTTTTGATACATGTTTTGGATTCAATCTTTCATCCATCGGGGTCGACCGCGAGCGCGTCGCCCCCTTTCGCCAGTTCGTATTCATCCTCATTTCTCCCAATCAACGCTCTCACGGTGACCATCTCGCCGCTCAAACCCCCGGCGCGGTTCGCGCCAACAAAAGTTCCCCGCGCTGCAGCACCGTGAGCGGGTCGTCCAGGGTTTCGTCACGCGTTCTTTTTTTTCCCAAGAAAAGTGTCAGTAGTGTATGTTCAAACAGTCTTGGGATTTGGGAAATGCAAGACGTACCTTTTTTCGCACCCCACCTCGTCCTCGTCTTCGCTCGCCACGTCGCACGCGTCCATTTTGTGCGCCACGTCGCTGAACGCGCCGACCACGAACCCGAAGTCCTGCGATGACGAAAAGAAGAAAGTGTCAATCTTTCGGACCGCGTTTGTGACTTGTCTGCCATTGCGCAAACACGTGGCTGTTACTTTCCTACGTACGCAAAGAGGGGCGGCAGAAACGTGGAGGCGGGATTTGGGAAACGCTCGGTGCGTACCTCGTGCTGCGTGGCGAGGCTCGTCAGTACGTGTTCGCTGGTACCGTCGCCGGATTCGTCGTCCGCCATCATGACCAGAAATCGGGAGATCAGAAACCGCTTCGCCGCGGAACACGCGTCGAACGCGCCCGCTTCGATGACGCCGCTCGGGAATTCCCCCTGGCTTTTGTCGGAAACGGACGACAGCGCGACCCTGACGTGCGGAGGCACGCAGGGGTCGAGGGTTCGCCCGGGCACCGTAGCAAGCGCGTGCGGGTTGCGAAACGTCTGTCCCTCCAAAAGAAAGCCGCACCGCAGTTTTTGGAAAGAAAGGTCGTCGCGCATGCGCAACAGCGACTCGACCAAACGCAAAATCCCAACCACGGCCTCTGCGGAATCGGCGTGCGCCTTGTACGATGAAAAGAAAGATGTTAACGTCTGGTATGGGCAATCGCAGAGGCGGTGTGTGGTGATTGGGAAATACGTACCAGCTTGTACAAAACGTGCAACACCACCACGTAGGTCATTGTTTCCCAACGCCAGCTCAGGTGGCAAAGCGCGGCGCGCGCGTTGTGGCCGCCAGCACCCGAGCCGTTCGCGGTCGCGACCTTCACCAAGCACGTGATGAAATCAAAGTCGAAGGTCTTTTGAAACGCGCCCAGGGAAAGACGAGGCGCGCAAACGACTTTTCGCGCGCCGGATGCGCCGTCAGCGTCAGTCTCAGTCCACGCGTTCGCCTCCGTCTTCCCTTCACCAGTGTGTTTCCCTCCAGTGTCCGTGTTGAACCCTAAACCGTACGGCGACGGGTGCGCCTGTGCGATTCGCGCAAGTTCGTCGTCCGTCTCGTCCACGCTGGGAACCATGCCGTCGCACTCCAAGTCCAACACGAAAAACCCGCCCCCCGCGCCCCCCGCCAAAGCGCCGCGTTCGCCGAACTCGAACCCGAGCAAACCGGCGGCTCGTTGCGCGCACCTGCGTTGGTACACGAACAGGGTCAGTCTTGAGTCTTACTGTATGGGCAAACAGTCTACTTGTGATGTATGAAGTATACTTCCTTTTAATGAGTGTATTCAAAGAGGGGCTTGAATCAGTCGGCGGGATTTGGGAAACGCGCGGTGCGCACCTGCTCGCGAAAACCCGCCTGGCTTGCGTGGTGTCCGCGGCTCGAAGCACCAAACAGCACAGGTTCCACACGGCGGACATGCACTCCTTGCCGCGGTCGTCCAAGGTTCCGTCGTCGTGTAAACGCCGTCGGTTATAACCCTCCCTTCGCCGGCCCGCTTTCGACCCGAGCAAACACGCGCACTCTAAAAGCGGCTCGAGAATGTCGAGCCTGGACAAACGACACACTCGTTTGTACGTTCTCTCTTTATCTTTGCCCCCATCGTCGCCACACACAAACGCGTTGAGCACCACGAAGTACCACGAAACAACCGCGCCGTGTTCCAGCTGTGTTTCCCTCGTTCGCCGCGCTCGCGCCGCGCGCGACGTCGCGAACGACGCTGTCCACCAACGCGGAGATTTCGTTGACACTTGACACACAAGTCAGAGTGGAACCGTTTCCCCCCGAACCGTGTTTGTCAATCGCGGGCGTCGGCCCTCGCACCGCCGCGCTCGCGATCACCGCAAAGGTATCCCGGGCCTCGGCGCTTAGGGATCGGCCCAGGAAAATCTCCAGTAACGCGTTGTTCCGTTGCAACCACGTCAACAGCCAAACCCGCGCCCCAAAGGACCCCGTGACCAAGCCAGTCACCATCTCCCGCCACTTGCGAAGCGTCTCGGGGTCCCGTAAAACGAACGGCGCCCTTAGGTACGTGCGGCACAGAAAGTTGACGCTCAGCGTGACCGCGCGAACCGCGGAGCTCGAAACCTCCCCGGGGTCTTCAGAGTCTTCTCCGGGAATCGTCTTCGCCTGCTCGATTTCACCGGAATCCGAGAAATCGGACTCGTCGTTGCCCCCCCCCGGCGTGTCGCCGCGTTTCATCTTCGCCTTTTTCCGGTGTTGCGTTTCCTGAGATAAAAAAGAAAGTGTTAGTCTCGTATGGGCAATCAGTCGGCGGAATGTGGTAAATGGGAAATACTTACCCTCGTTTCCCCCCCTAAGCGGGTTGAAACGCCTTCCCGGTCCAGCGTCGCGTCGTCTCGCGTCGTCCCGGGTTGGCCACCGCTCCGTTCGCGTCGTCCCAAGCTCGCAAGTTCCTCCTTCCCACCGCGAAGCACCCGCAAAGCAAGCGCCTGCATGAACAAAAAGTACTCGGCGTCGTTGACGTTGGCGTCGAACGCGAACTTCAAGTTGCGGCGCATCACGGCGAGCTGGACGCCGCGCGGCATGTTTGGAATCGCCGGCACCGGTGGGAATCGAACCGGGGCGGGCGGTACCGAAGCATCCTCCGGGCTTACGGGGCTTGGGGTATGGACACTACCCTGGATGTCACCCACCCCGCATTTCGCGTCGCAGTTCACTTTTTCGTAAAAAAGCAGGTACGCGCTGTTCGGGCGGTCGTACTGCGCCATGTCCGGGTTTTGTAGCCCGCTCGAAGACGGCACAAACGCCCCCCCGAACGCGTCCGCGTCTAAATCGGAAACGTCGTACGCCTCGACGCGTTGGTCGTCGTAAATGTACCACCGTTTGCCGATCGCGGGGTCTTGCGTGGTCAAGTCGCTTGGGACCTCTGCAGCACTCTCACTACGCATCGTGGTGTTGGGCGCTCCCACCAACCCGCCGGTCGGTGCCTCCCGCTCGCGAATCATGCTGTAGTAGTGCCCGGCGAACGCGGTGCCGCTGTGCACCACCACGCCGGCGAGTTTGTACATGCCCTTTTCTTTGGAGGAGGAGGCGCTTGGTGATGCTTCCATCGGTGTCTGCGCGTCAGCAGACCCTGTTTCTTGAGTCACGACATGCGCGTCATCGGACAGCGTTTCTTGAGTCACGACATGCGCATCGCCATCACGCACGCAATCACCTCCCTGCGCATCTGTAGACCCCCCAGACCCCCCCCCGCCTCCGTCCATCGCCTCCACCGTGAACGGCGCCATGTCCAGTTCGTTTGGAAACTCGAACCGGCTTTTTATTTTCAAACGCTGCATGGTTTCGTAATCAAACTCGAACCGTTTTAGATGGACGCACAACGTCTGCGGCAAGCAATTGCCCACGAAACAAGACCGCTTCACCGCGTCGCGTTTGCACCCGCACTGTTCACAGAACCACGCGTTGTCCGCTTCAAGAAGCTCGCCGGAGACGTACGACTGCAGGGATTCGTTTAGAGTTGTTTTGCCCCGCACGTCAACGCTGACGTGCACGAAATCCTCCAAACGCTCGCTGACGTGCGGGCACTGTTTGCTCAACACCTGGTTCACGAACTTACCACCCATGGAGGTCTCCACGGCGCCTTTGATTGGAGTCGGAGCCGCAACCAGCGGTTGCGTTTGCGCTTCGCAAAAGTCGGGGTCGCTTTTTTGTTTCTCAAACGCGACCCGCACCGCCTGTTTGTACTCGTTGTCCACCATGTCCTGTAACCGGCCGAAGAACTCCAGCCCGTCCTGGTGCTCACGGACGTTGATTGGTTCGCCGTCGTAATCCTTGAACGCGGCCCAGAAACCAACCGGGGAGTGGTGCGCGAGTTTCGAAAGCGAAAGCGCCGCGAAGGTTTGTTGCAGCTGGTGAAACACGGAGTTCGCGCGTTCGTCGCTCGTTGCACACGCGCTTTGCACGGACAAAATGTCGTTTCGCAAACGGGGAATCGCGAAGAGCTGCTGGAAAACGGCGTTCATGTAACACGTCGCGCCCGCGTTTTTTAACCCGACGTACCCGGTGGACGCGCGGGCGGTTGTTTTCTGTTTCTCGAAACTCTGATACGGCACAAAAGAAAGTGGTTAACGTCTTGTGTGGGCAATCAGTCGTCTCTTAATGTGGTGATTGGGAAAGGCCCTTCCTTACCTTCGCGTCGAACCGGGCGTGTTGGGCGTTGCTTCCGTCAACCCCGATCGGGCCGGAGTGGTGCAGATCGTGGATCAAATTCACAATCTCGTTTTTAGTGTCGCACGGGACGAGCCGGCTCAACAGCTTGAACGCGGCAGCTCTGGTTGTTGGTACAATGCAGGCGGGTGACAGGTGGGTGTCCGTGATGGAAACGTCGGCGGCCAGGCCGAACCTCTTGGCGAACTCTTGGGTGTCAGAGTCGTCGCGCTCGGTGTCTTCGGTTGCGTCGTCCCTCGTGAGCCTTGCCGACGCTTCAGCCCCCTCGGAAAACACAAAAACCCCCGCGTCAGCTAGCACCTCGTGTGTGGGGCGCAACAAAGGCACGGATTCGGGGAACAAGCACCGGAACAGAAGCGTCCGGATCAACTTTCGGTGGAACCCAACCGCGAGCTCGCGCGCGGAACCGCACGCCGCACCTCCGCCCAGGCGTTCCACCAGGGTTCGCAGAATCTCCAGCCGCGCGACAAGCCGCGGGTCGGGTTCGTGGTCCGCGTCCGTTTCAGGAGGACACACGCACAGGGCGTTGACTTCGTCCACGAAAAGAGCCGCCGCGGCGGCGTCAAGTCTGGCTTGCGCGCGCGCGTCGAACATCGGCGACGAGTCGTCTTGAGGACACCGCAACAACGTGCCTAGCAGCGTGAAGTACTCGCGGCACTGCGTTGGCTTTTTTTCCGCTTCGGGAAGGAGCTCCAGGACGATCTCGGCAAATCCGGGCGGCAAGCAAAGCGTTCGTACCTTTCGCGGGGGCGTCGATTCTTCCGTTTCGGTTTTGTCGCCCACCGCCGCTTCGTGTGTCAAGCGCATCGCGCAACGAACCGTGGCGTACAAAAACACCCGGCGCACCGAAACAGACGGCGCGCGGCACAACACGTCCCGGAGCGTCGACTTGAAACAAGACACGCGGAGCAGCGCGCTCGCCGGGACTGGCACGATGAACAAGAAAGTGTCAGTCTCTCGGACCGCGTGTATATCCGGGATTGGAAAGGGGTCCGACGGAGTGGGTCGGCGTAACACTTGCCAGTACTCTGAGTACGGCAGTAAGTGTAACGTGCGCCATACACAGCAGTAATCAGGGAGGCGGAACGTGGCGATTGGGAAAGGCCCTTACCTTCGTTTTCGCAAACGCACGCGTTGACACACTGGAAAAACAGCTCCAGACTGGTCGTGGCGATGCGCTCGTCGTCGCTTTTTGTTTCATCGCTTTGCGCGAAGAAACGCGCGAGCGTGGCGAGTTTCGGCGCCGCGGTCTGCGCCAACGACGGGTCGTCATCGGTCAGCGCCACTCGTAGCAAACTCAGCGCGGAGGACGCGGTTTGCTTTCGCAAGCCGCCGTCGCGCCACGCGCTGTTCGCCGTGGCGATACCAACCACGGCATCGCCCACGTCGCATCCGTCGACACCAGAAGGCAGCAGCGAGAGGACATCGTTGGCGTACCCGCGTTTCAGAAACGCGGCGCGGAACGCGAGGGCGGTTTTGGCGATTTTCAACTCGTGCGCGGCCGCGTCGTCGGCGGAGGGTTCGTCGCGTTCGTCGTTTTCGCCACCGGTTGGTACGTCCATGTCGTTTGACACCGCGTCTGCAGTGTCAGCAGTGTCAACATCACTCAACATTGCCGCGCACCCCAAATCCGAAGGCGTGAGCAGTCCGTCCAGGGCTTGTACCACGTACACGCCCCGGAACGGCGACTGCGAGAGCAGCGCCTGGAGCCGCGATCGTTTCAGCTCGACCGACGACCCGACGTCGTCGCCGTCGAAAAGCAACAACCGCAGTTCGTCGGTCACGACCTGGCGCGTGGGCAACACGTTGAGCAGCGCCTGCGCCCTCGACCTGGCCACAGCACACGCGCAGTCCGCGAGCTCGAACAGCGCGTCGTAGGTGTCGGTGTGGCGCGCGAGAAGCGCTCGAGGTGAGCGTTCGTTGGAAACGGAATCGTGGTTCGTGTCGGGTGAGTACTGCGGTGAGTACTCCGACGCCGCGTCGCTCCGGCCAATCGCGAACCGTGCCCCCGAGCGGTGCAGCAGCGCGTGCGCGCGCACCGCGCCGTTCAAAAAGTCGCTCGCGAGCAGGCTCTGCGAAAGGGTCTCGTCGTCGTGCCTGCCGAGGTCTCTTCCGTTCACCACCAACCGCACGTTCCGGAAGTCGACCAGGGGGACGCCGCTCGGGGACGTTCTGTACGCGCCGCTGGCGCGCGCGAACCGCTCGTCCGCGATTGCCTTCGCCACCCTCGTCTTCACCCACCGCACCGTGGCGTTGGCGTGCGCGCTGACCGACACGCCGAGGCTCCCTTCCCGTGTATCCGCCGCGGAGATCACGCTTATTTCGAGCTCAACCGGGAAGCCGCGGTAGGAACCGCCGTGCGGAATCTGGTTGCGTGGTGCGTCCGACCAAACCGGGCTCGGTTTGTGCGTACCCCCCGATGCGAGGGCCTCGTCCTCGCACGCCGCGATTAATTGTGTGAGGAGAAGCAAACAGCGCGACGCTCTTTGCTCGGCGAGCGCGGAGGTTTCGGTTTGCGGAGAACCCGAAACGGTCGCACCGTTCACGACGCCGTTGCCTGAACGCAAATCGCCCGAGCTCGCGATACCCGCCGTGGCTTGGGACAGGTGCTCCAACGTTCGCGCCACGAACGCCTCGCGCGCGGTCGCTTCGCGGGTTTCGTCCCCGCCGAGCCCGCCGAAATCCCGGCGCGAGATCTTGACGTGCAGCTGAATCAGCTGGTCAATCGCGAGCGAGGCGACTTGCGAGTCGCCGGTGGAGTCCAGGGACGGGGCGTCGGGAGGCGCGTTCAAGGCGATGTCCCACAGGTGCTCGAATCCCGGAAAGCCGCGCGACTCAACGTCTATCAAGTCGCAAAGCTCGGTGGTTTCCAGGTCGTCGGCAACGACGTCCGAGAGATACGGCGGGCGCGTCGCGCGTATCGCTGCGAGTTGTCCCTCGTTTCGGTCGTCGCTCCTTATGACACGCGCGACAGGCACGCGTCTCAGCGTGTTTCTTTCCGTACCCTGCCCAACATCGTCGATGTCGATGTCGATCACCGAATCGCGGTCCGGTGACACCGGAGTCGCCTCCATCGATTCGCGGACCGGCCCCGGCGTTTTTCCCGAAAGTTTCCCGCCGTCCAAACCCGTTTGCAGAAAGTACGCGCGGAACAGGAAGTAGCCTTTTTTTGTAAAAGAAAAGGGTCAGTCTCGTACATCGCGATGTATTGGACGATGTATGGACAACAGTCACCGTAATCGGTCTGAACAGTCAGGGCAGAGGGAAGACGTCCCTTCGCAGGACGAGTACGGGCAAACAGCGTGTTGACGGATTTGGGAAACGCGCAAGGCCGTACCTCGCAAGGTCATGATGTTTGCGGGCTGCGTTTCGATGCAGTCTTTCAACAGCTGCGCGACGCACTCACAGGTCATCACCCTCGGGGGTACCATGAGAAGCTCGGTCATCCAGCCCATGCCCTGAGATCGCGCGGTGAGGGCTTTTTCGAGTTGCTTTTCGTCGGTTTCGGAGGCGACGAAAGCGTTTGGCGCCTCGATGAGCACGCGCCAAAGCCTCCTTCCAACACCCGGCCCCACGGTGAGCTCCCCATCCTTCAGCACGAACAGCAGAGTCTCTACTAACGTGCGTAACGTGCGGTCCACGTTCAAGTTTTGTGAAACGGCTAAGTTTGAGCCGTTTCGTTTCCGCGTCCCGGCGGCGGCGTTTGTTTTTTCAACAAACCGCGCCTGAGAGATAAAAAAGAAAGTCAGTCTCGTATGGGCAATCAGTCGGCGGAATGTGGTAAATGGGAAATACTTACCTGGAACCGCTCCAGCGCCGACGTCAACACCTCCACCGCGTCCGCGTCTCTTGCCAAATCCCGAAGCCGGTCCCGGCGCCTGCCGTCGCGCGCGAACGCGTCGCGCTCAGCATCCAGCCGTCGCTTTTTCAAACCCTTCTTCTTGGGGACGGGAACCCCAACCAGGGTGTTTTCGGTGGACCCGTCTTTTTTGTTTCAGAGTTTTGCCAGAAAAGTGTCAGTATTGTATGGTCAAACAGTCTTTGGATTTGGGAAATGCAAGACGTACCTGAAATTCAAGACCCGCCACGGCTTTGAACGCCCGCGCCGACCCGGCGAGGGTCGCGTCGTCTGTCGCCGTGGCGATTTCGGTCAAGAAAATCAGCGTCCACTGCCTCACGGACGCGCAGGTAACACCCAAACCGTCGTAGTGCGACAGCACGTTGGCGAAAACGGCCGTGGTTCGATCCGCCGCGTTGTCAGTTTCTTGTTCGTCGTCGTCCCGATTTGTAAGCTCGCGCGTAGACGCGTCCACCACCGCGCGCCGCAAAAGACGCAGCGTCCGCTCCGCCGCGGTGCCCCGCGTGTCGCCGTGCGCGAGCTTCTGGACCATCACGAGCAGGTCGTCCCCGTTGTCTTCTTCAGGTGAAGAAGCGTGCGTGGCGGTTCGGTGTGTGTTGGTTGTGCACTCGCCGCCGTCGCCGGCTCGCAAAACCCACGCCTCTTCGATTCGCGAAAACAGAAACTCCAGCTGCGCTTCGTCAAACTCACTCGCCGCGCGCGCTGCAGTTTTGCGCTCCGAAAAATGTCAGTATTTCGGACCGCGTGTATTACGTAATTACTCTGGGGGCTATGTGTATGAGTAATTACTCTGGACGACCGTCAAAACAGTCGTCTCTTGATTTGGGAAAGCCCCGCACACGTACCTAACAAGTCAAGCACGTTTTTCTTCGTGTCTTCAAACGAATCCTTCCGCCGCGCGACTTCCCACAGCGCGGAGACGTGTTTCTTGTGAAGCACGCGCCGTCGCAGTAACCGGCGCAGCATGAAACACACCTGGTCCACGTACAGTTTGTGGTGCAGAAACGTGGGTAAAAGGGTTTTCGCGAGTAGGTTTTTACGTTCCATCCATGCCGAGAAAACCGCGGTTGCGGTGGACGCGTCGTTCGCCGTGGAAGGGTCGTTTGCCGTGGACGCGTCGGTTTCGCTGGTCTCGCTGGTCAGCACGAGGTTGAACTCCCTCAACGCCGCGAGCTGCGCGTTGAACGTGTTCACGTCCAACAAGCCCTCAATCACGGCTCGGACGACAAGCTTCACCTTTTCACAGGCCTCGTGTTTCCCAAACGCGCTTTCGAAAACCAGGCGCGCGCTTTTCGCGAGGGCGGAGATTTGCAGGAAATCATCCACGCTTTTCGCAACGCGCGGGACGTCGTCTTCCGTTTGGGGAGTTGGTGTGTGAGACTGTTTGCCCGTAGGAAACAGGCACGATTCTTGTCCAGTAGCTTCCTCCGGCGGCACCGCAGGCTGCGAGTCGTTTATAGCAGCCCCCATAAGCACAGCACACCGCGAAAGCGCAACCTCCACCGCGAACACCAGCGTCTCCAGGGTTCGCGCGTTCACCTCCATCGCGCACCGCGCCGCGATTTTAGCAGCCGCGTTGAGAAGCGACCACGAAACCTTTTCGCCGCTGTTTTTGTTTCAACAAAAGGGTCAGTCGGGACCGTGACTCGTGTTACGTAATTACGGGCGGGCAATCCGCAAACAGGTAGGGGTAATCGGGCCGAACACAGTCTTGTTTTCGTCAGGGCACGTATTGGACGTGGTAAGACTTGCGTAACCGCACTCCATATGTGGCATCAAACGTCGCGCCGCCTGATTTGGGAAAGCCGAAAAACAAGGCCTTACCTGGTTAAAATCTCGCACACCGCGTCGAACCCGCCGTTGCTGCCGAAGGCGTCGACGAGAAACGAACACCACTGGTGGTCACCTGACTGGTCGTCGCGTTGGCTTCCGTCACGGTCGTCGTCGCGTTGCGAGTCGTCGCGGTTGTCAAAAAAGTCCCCCCCGTTTCCCTCGCGGTCGAACCGACCAAAATCCGCGCGGTCGTCGTCGAAGGCGTCGAAACCGGAGAACCGCGGGTCCCCCGAATCAGTCGCGATGTCGTCCGCGGTGATGTCAATAACTCCGGAGTCGTTGTTTCCGGAGTACCTTCCAGCAGAGTCGTTTCGGTCGTCGCCACCGTATCGTCCCCCGACGCTGCGCCCGCGATTTCGTTTGGCGTGCCGCCCCCTGTCCACGTGCGCGGTTAAGTCGTGTTGCCGGTGGATTCCGGGGACGCGGCTGTGCTTGTTCTTGACGTGGAACGGCGATGAACGCGTCAGCACCAGCACCGCGGCCTGAAGCAAACACACCGCGTCCGTTTCCTCCGCGGTTTCGGTATGGTAGCATGTGGACGGTTGGAGCGCGTCGCGACTACGCGGTCCTGGCGTTCCCTCTCTGAATGCACCTCCTGGTTCATCCGGATCACCGCGCCGTCCCCGCGTGCTCACCACAAGCGCCTGCGTCATCCGCACCGCCACGAGCTCGCACAGGGCTTTTCCGCACAGCAAAATGTCCGCCTGGATCACGGGTTCCCAGTTCTGCACGTCGTCCGCGACGACGCACTTGTCGAAAAACGACGGAACGACTTCCCTGTAAAGCGTTCGCAGCTCGTCCGCGCGTTTCTTGCCTTCCACGTCACCCGTGTTGACGATTTCAAACGCGCTCATCAGCACACCGCCCATCTGCTTGGGAAACACCACCCAGTGTGGGTGCCGCCGTAAGCCGTCCACCACGGTGTCGAAATCACGAGTGGGGAAAACGCACCCGCCCGTCTCCGCGTTGCCGATGTTGCCCCGATCGCTGTTTTCAGAAATGTCTCGCGAAAGCGAACTGTTCGTAGGGCTGTCTCGGTCCAAGGAGTCCCGCCTCCCCGTCGCGATTTCGGGGCCGTACTCCGCATCTAAACTGCCACTCGCATCGCTGAACTCGCGTTGGGGGGACGGGGACGGGGACGGGGACGGGGACTCGCGCCGCGGCGAGGGCTCCGAAGCGCTCATGCGTGCCAAAACCTCGGATTACCTAAACTAACGAGATTCGTGGTCCTGTCAGATCTGACGCGCCGCGAACCCTGCCTCTCTATCCCCCCCCAGCCGCGGCGCCCGCGCGGTGCAAAAACACAAAAGCGAACTCGGACCGTCACGCCGACCTCGCCCGACCCGGGAGTTGATAAGCGGAGACACCCACGCCGGTGCTCTCCGTTGTGATGGCCACGACCTCGGATGTGACGAGGAGTGACTGCAAATCATTTTTTTTGTCAGAGAATAAAAAGTTTTTCGACGGTCCTAGCGCGCTCCCGTCTCAGTCGACGCCGCACCATCGACCAAGAGTGCCTATAGGCAATCTTTGGACAGGTCTCCGAGACGAGAGACACCACATGTACTCAAAGTACTTGTGACAAAATGCGCGACGGTAGCAGCGACGACGAGTCCCCACCTCCTGTGTCGCGTCGCGGGAGGGCTGCTGCCAAGAAACCCGAGAGCGAGATGACTACGGTGGAGAAGCACGTGGCGCGGATGTTGGCAGCAAACGCGGCGGTTGAGATGGAGACGGCACGTCAAGCCCACCGCGCCGAGACCCTTCGCAGGACGGGCGAATCCGCCCTCGTTGCGCTGGGGGATTTGGACGTGGACAGCGACAGCGAAACCGAGGACGACACGAGCGCGGGATTCACAGGGAAAGCGCGACGTGAGGTGCGATGTCGACGTCGTGTGTCGAGA
>Ga0114998_10001958_pt1 | contig 15878 bp, 14 predicted proteins | sample ArcticOcean_MG_C_5_FD_87044 | JGI IMG/M metagenome (GOLD analysis project Ga0114998, IMG submission 87044) | Marine microbial communities from western Arctic Ocean - ArcticOcean_MG_CB4_138 | ecosystem: Environmental > Aquatic > Marine > Oceanic | place: Arctic Ocean: Canada Basin | collected...
AAAAAAACTGATGTTTTAACAAAATATAAAATGAAGAATAACAAGCCTAGAAACAAATATTTTTGTTTATAATCTGTTATTAATAATAAAAACACTGATGGTAAAATTAGAGCGGTCAAGCAATCCTCATAAATAAAATTTAAAGATACTGTAAAGTTATATGGGATTACAATTGGAACTATAGAAATAATAATAAAGAATAAATACTTTTTATTTATAGACCGGATAGTCCAATAAGAAATGAAAAAATAAAGACTAAAAAATATTAAATTTTTTAACACTATAATAAAAAAAAAATTTTCAGAAATAAGAGATATTGAATATATTAATATAGGTATTGCAGGTGTTTTTTGTAAATAAAATTTAACACCCAAATATTCTGTAAAATATTCATTAAAATTTTTTAAATTATAGATTAGCTCACCATTTGAAAAGGGTATATTTTTAAATATTAAATTAAAATTTTCATCGTATAAATTTAATTTATTATTTAGCAAATAGCCATACGCAATAGAACTTGTAACAATTAAAGCTATGTATAGTATAAAAAAAATTATTAATGATTTTTTCTCTATTTGTGAAACTGGAGTATTTAAAATATCTAAATTAAAAATTTTATTCATAAATATTATATAATTTTATGTTTTGTTAAATTTTTCTATTTTCAGCTCTTCTTAAAAAAAACAAATTTTTTGTATTTACTTTATTAAAATTTTTATAATTATCATTTGCATGAATATATTTTCCGTTTAAAAATTTTTTTTTGTTTTTGATCAAATAATTAATTAATTCGATAAATTTATCCGACTTAATAATTTTTTTTTTATTTATTTTATGACCATGTAGGAGAGTTTTTTGCATTAATTTGGTTTCAACGGGACCAGGCGTTACCGCAAAAGAATAAAATCTATTTTTACTTTCAGCTGCTAAATTTTCAGCAAATCTTACAATTGATGTTTTAGCAAGCGAATATGATGAAAATTTTTTAAAACTGTTTGCAGCTCCACCACCAGCAACAAAAAATATAGCACCTTTCTTTTTTTTTATAGTTTTTAAACAATATTTAACCAAATAGATATGTGAAAACAAATTTAAGAAAAAACTTTGTTCCCATTTTTCTAAATTTATATCTTCTATATAATTTATTTCTCCCAGATCGGCAGCATTACAGATTAGATATTTGCCTCTAAATTTTTTTATTTCATTTTGTTTTTTTACCAAATTACTCTTTTTTGAAAGATCAATTTTTATAAATTTTAGATTTACATGTTCAATATTTGGCTTCTTTCTTGATATACATAATACTTTAAATGATTGATTGAGAAAATTTTTAATTAAATCAAGACCAATACCGCTACTTCCACCAGTGATTATTATTTTATTATTTAAAATACTCATAATTATCTTTAATTATATACGCTAGATCATGTGTCGGTTTCCAACCTAACTCTTTTTTTATCTTAGAGGAATTAAGTTTCACTGAAAATACTCGTGAATTAGTTTTTTTATATTTTAAATTTCCTTTACCTAAAAAAATTAAAGTTTTTTTGATAGCGGTGATAACTTTATACCTATTGTTTGTAATATTATAGTAGCTAAAATTAGACTTCTTTTTTTTTTTTAACCACAAGTCAATAGCAGTATATATGTCATAAGGATGAATAAATTCTCTTTCATGATTCCCATTTCCAAATACAGTTGCATTATTTGTCTCGATAACTTCTTTTATTACATCATGAAACAAATTATCTTCTCTAAGTTTATTTCCACTAATTAAATTAGGACGTAAACTTATTGTATTAAAATTATAATTTTTTGAATAGTAAGCGGCAATTAATTCCCCTATATATTTTCCATAACCATAAGGGTTATTAAAATCTTTTGGATCATCTTCTTTGAGAGCACTTTTCTTTCTCTTATAAAAACTGCAGCTTGAGATGTAAACAAGTTTTTTTATATTATTAATTCTCATACTCTCACAAATATTGAGAGTTCCAAAAGAATTAACATCAAAAAAAAGTTTTGGTGTCAAATAACTTTTACTTGCTCCCTTTGCTGCTGCTGTATGAATTATAAGATTTGGCTTAGATTTTGAAATTAAGTTATTAATCTGATCAAAATTAAAAACATCTATTTTTGGAAGATCTGCTTTAATGATTTTATTTTTTTTTTCTAATTTTTTTATTAGGTAATGTGAAACAAAACCTTGAGATCCTGTAATTAAAATTTTCATTAAAAGTTAATTTTCTCATCAATAATATAGCTTGGTTTTTTATGAGCCACATCATTAATTTGGATTAAATAACTTATTATAAAATAAATTAGAATTAAAATAATTGAAAAAGATAAACAGATATAAAGATTGAAATAAGATATTTTATTAAATAAAAAAAAACTCAAGCTAACAAAGGTGTTAATAAACACAAGTAAAAGTGTTAAGCTTTTAGCTAAAGAAGTAAAGTTTAATACTCCATTGGTGGCATCTTTAAACGAACCTATTAGATACTTTGACACCCCAACTTCCCTAGACTTTCTGATGAATTTAATTTTTGCGGACTTAAACCCAATCAATGAAGTAACGCCCCTTAAGTAAAAATTAAAACTTCCATGAATTTTTATATATTCAATCATCCTTCGGGAAATTAGTCTGTATTCACCAACATTCTTTGGTATGGGAACTTCTGATAACTTATTTATTATAAAGTAGTAAATATTTATAATTAACAACCTTAAAAAATTTTCTCCTATCTTTTTAGTCCTTTCAGCATAAACACAATCATAGCCCTCTTTTGCTTTGTGATACATCTGGTAGATAAGTTCAGGAGGATCTTGTAGATCAACATCAATGATAACAGAATAGTCTCCTAAACAATTTTCTATACCTGCTAATATAGAACTTGATTGTCCAAATCTTCTAGAAAGTTTTATTAATTTAATACTTTTATCTAACTCTATTCTTTTCTTTATTTTTTTTTCAGTACCATCGTTTGATGGATCTAAACAAAAAATTATCTCATAATTTCCTAATTTTTCCAAAATAGGGACAGTTGTATCAACAAATTTGTTGATATTTTTTTCTTCATTATAAACAGGGACTATAACTGACAACATTTAATTTTTTGGTTTAATAATTATTTAAGATAAAGGTATACATAATATTTATAAAAAAAAAAGAATTTATGATTATAGTAAGAGCTCCATTAAGAGTTTCATTAGGTGGTGGTGGTACTGATCTACCTGGTTATTTTGAAAAAAACAATGGATTTGTTGTATCTGCCGCAATAGATAAATTTATAACAATTGTGATCAATGAAAATTTAAAAAATAGATTTGAAATTAAATATTCAAAGTACGAAAATGTAAAAAAAGTTGATAATATAAAACACAACATTATTAGAGAGTGCTTGAAGCTGTTAAATATTAAGCAAGGAATGGAAATAAGTAGTTTTTCTGATGTGCCACATGGAACAGGCTTAGGTTCTTCAGGATCATTTACTGTCTGCTTGTTAAAAGGTCTGTTTTTTTTTAAAAATATAAAAATTTCAAATAAAGAGTTAGCCCTTAAAGCCTTTCATATAGAAAGAAATATTCTTAAACAACCCGTGGGATATCAAGATCAATTAACTGCGGCATGTGGAGGGTTATTGCTACAAGAATATTCAAAAAATAAAATTTATGTAAAAAATTTAAAGATAAATAGAACCTTTAAAAAAAATTTTGATTCAAGGTTAATTTTAATTTACTCCGGCATAACAAGATTTTCAAAAAAAATACTAAAAAGACAAGATAGTTTATCGAAACAGAATAATAAAAAAATTGTTAGTAGCTTAGATGAGATAAAAAAAAATAGTTATGAAATATATGAGAATTCAATTAAAAATAATTTAAAAGATTATGGAAAATATTTAGATCTGTACTGGAATATAAAAACAAAGATAGATAAAAAAATCGCAAATAAAAAAATTAATCAAATAATTAAGATTTGTAAAAAAAATAATGTTGATGGATGTAGAGTTGTGGGTGCTGGTGCTGGTGGATATATACTTGCTCACTCAAAAAATTTTAAAAAATTGAAAAATAAACTAATTAAAAATAATATTTTATTTTTACAAATTAAAATTGAGGAAAAAGGTGTATCCATTATTGACTCTTATAATAAAAAATAAATTATGAAAAAATCTGTAATCTTATTAACTGGTTGTGCTGGATTTATAGGAAGTAATTTAACGCATTATTTTGTAAATCAAAAAAAAATTGTTATAGGATTAGATAACCTTAAGCTTGGAAATTTAAAAAATCTAAACAGAAGTATAAAAGAAAAAAATTTTTTTTTTAAAAAGTTAGATATTTCTAATTTTTCTGAATTAAGTCATTATATAATAAAAATTACTAAAAAATATAAAATTGAAACTATTTGGCATTTAGCTGCAAATTCAGATATTAAAGATGGATTTAATGATCCAGACAACGATTATAAAAATACTTTTTTAACAACATATAATTTAATAAAAATTTCAAAAAAGATTAAGGTAAAAAATTTTGTCTTTGCTTCGTCGTCAGCTATATATGGGGACTTAAAGAATAAAAAAATTTCTGAAGATAGTGGACCACTTCTTCCAATTTCTGTGTACGGTGCTATGAAATTAGCCTCAGAGGGAATTATATCAGCCGCGAAAGAAAGTTTTTTAAAAAAAATTTATATTTTTAGATTTCCTAACGTTGTAGGTTATCCTTCAACACATGGTGCTATCCATGATTTTATAAAAAAACTTAAGAAAAATCCATTTAAATTAAATGTACTTGGCAATGGAAAGCAAAAAAAAATTTATATGCATGTGGATGATTTAATTAATTCAATGAATTACATAGTAAAAAATTCTAGTGAAAATGTATCTTTATTTAATCTTGGTCCAAGAGACAATGGTGTAATGGTCAAGTTTATTTCAAAGGAAGTAACAAGATATTTTAATAAAAATAAAGAAATAATATTTCAAAAGAAAACAAAAGGATGGGTGGGAGATGTTCCAGTTTTCAGATATTCAACAAAGAAATTTAAAAAATTTGCGCCAAAAATAAAAACTTATTCTAGGAATGCAATAATCAAAGCTGTTAAAGAATTAATTTCAAAAAGGTAAGTTGTCATGAAGCAAGCAGTTATAATGTGTGGCGGTATAGGCAGTAGATTAAAAAAGAAATACCCCAAGGTATTACTTAAGATCAACAAAAAGACAATTTTAGAACACCAGTTGGACTTATGTAAACAATATGGATTTCAAGAATTTCTTTTATTAACTGGCTATAAATCAGGAATGATAAAAAAATTTATTAAGAAAAAAAATATTTTAGAACCAATTAAAATTATAAAAGATAAAAAAAAACTAGGAACTGGTGGTGCACTTCTAAGTGCATTTAAACACTTAGATAAAGAGTTTTTTTTAATATATGGAGATATATTTACAAATATGAATTTAAAAAAAATGTATACCTTTTTTAAAAAAAAAAAAGCTGAATCATGTTTGGTTATTAATAGGAACAATAATTATCAAGACTCAAATTTATTAAGCATAAGTAAAGATAGAAAAATCAATAAATTTTATTTTTATCCACATGCAAAAATTCCAAAAAATTCATATTCAAATGAAGCTATATTTATGTTTAAAAAAATTTTTTTCAAAAACCTAAATACAATTAAATTAATAAAAAAACCTGACCTAGTAAAAGATGTTTTGCCTGCTATTAAGCTACAAAAAAAAATTTATGCTTTTAAAACAAATGAATTAATCATTGACTGTGGAACTTCTGATAGATTGCAATCTGCAAGATTAAAGTTGTAAAAATATTTATATTAATTTCTTAATATAAGATAATATAATTTTTTATGCAGATTTTATACCTTTTAATATCTTTAATTTTTTTTTCTGGATTTTATTACCTTGGCAATAAAGTTGTTAATATCTTTAAATTAGACTCAATTGTAAACAGTATTTCTAATCCCACTTATCAATACACATCAATTGGTATTACTTTATTAATTTTTATTTTTTACCCAATTTTTTTTCTTGGGTTTTTTAAGATTGTATCTTTTTCAATTATTTCTTACATTATTTTATTATTGGGTGTGTTTAATGTCTTTAAAAATTTTAGGAGTATAATTAATTTTTTTCATTCTTTGTATAATTATAGAAGAGTTAATATTTATAGCTTTTTAATTTTTGCATTAATAATACTTTATTTTTTATTATCTATTTCTCCTATAACAAGTGGAGATAGTGTTTCTTATCACTTGGGAGCTGCAAAATATATAATGAAAAATGCTCAATTTTCTCCAGATTTATTTTCTGCGGAGTCTGCATTGGTCGGCGCTAATGAGTTTTTAAATACATTCGCACTTTCTATTAAAGCTTATCAGTTTACTTCATTAAAAAATTTTATAGGTATTATTTCTATTATAGGAATTATAAAAAAATTTAGTTTAAAAAGTTCACTTGATAGTGATAGTCAAAATTTTTTATTATTATGTATTTTATCAACTCCTATTTTTGTTTTTTTAATTACCAGTTCAAAATCACAGTTATTCAGCATTTCTTTGATATTTTTTTGCTACGCATTATTAATACATTGCATAAATTTTAATGAAGATAATAATTTTTTAGTAAAAGCCTCTTATTTTTTAATGGTGCTTCCGATTGTTGCAATACAAACAAAAATTTCTTTTTCTTTAAGTTTCTTTATAGTCATTACAACTTTTTTCTTTACTTCAATTAAAAAAATAAAAATTCTTAATTTTATCTTATTATTTTTATTATTATGTGCAATTGGACTGTTACCACCAATTTTATGGAAGCAAAGCATAACTAACTATCCATTTTATAATTTTATTATCAATCCATTCCCATTAAATATTCCTGGATTTGATATGGTCTATCAAAATTCAAAAGGTTATTATGAAGATAAATTTCCACTTCTTTTACTTTTTCCATTAGATCTCGCAGATTTAACTCAATTTATTGGACTAGGAATATTAACAATATTTTTTATAATTGGGTGTAAATTTCAAAATAAAAAAATTTTAATTACCATCATTCTATTTTTTTTATTCGTGTACTCATTATTAGGTCAAAAAGCACCAAGATTTTATTTGGAGATATACTGTCTTCTTATATTGGTATTTTCATTTGTGATTAAAGATATTTATAAAAAGATAACGTTTAAAATTTTTAAATTTGGCATCGTTACCCAGGCAATATTTGTTTTGAGTATTTGTTTGTTTGGTGTAATTACTTTATTACCTGGGATTTTTTCGGATAATTTACATAAAAAAACTCTTTCTAAGTATGCATCTGGATATAATTTGTATAATTGGGCTAACAGTATTTTGCCCGAAGACTCAGTAACTTTAATTTCTCATAGGTCTTATTATTTCGCTGAAAAAAACATCATTTATTTTGGCATGTCAGATTTTTTAAATAAGACAAATATAAATTACCACTTAAAAAAGATTAAAGAAAAGAAGCCTGATTTTATTATTTTTTATGGTCATCATACAAATAACTTTAATTATGGCAGACTCAATTTTAAAGACTGCACAAAGGGGTTGTTTATAAAAAAGAATAAAGCTGGATTTCATGAAACAAGAAACCCTTTTAACAGGGGTGATTATTATAATGCGTATATTTACAATCTAGATTCATCAATATTAGATTATTGTGTTAAGTTTAATTAATTTTTTCTTTCATAGGTAATCATTACCAATATTGTTAATAAAAAATTTAAAAATATAAAATACCATCCATAAAAAATCTGCAATAAGATACAAATAGAATTTAAAAGATTGAATAAAATATTTAAATAAAAAACAAAATATTTATTTTCGTTTTTTTTTATAGTGGGTTGTAAAAAACTATAATTAGATGTGTCTGCCCAAGGCAGTTTTCCTTGTAAAGTTTTTTTTACTAGTGCAACAGAGCAATCCATAATTGGATAAATCATCAGTGATATTGCTAAATTTATATTATTAATTATCAGTAGATCAAAAAATAAAAAACCATTTATAAAACCTATTAATATACTTCCACTATCTCCAAGATATAATTTTGCTGATGGTTTGTTAAAATATAGAAAAACTAATATCGATGGTAAAATCAAAACTAATATATCTTTAGAAAAAGTGTTTAATTTTAATATGTAATCCAAAAAAATAAAATTTACAAAAACGAAAATAGTGTTTATTGTTAAGAAACCATCCGAACCATCAGTGAAATTTGTAATATTTAATAAATAAATCCAAACAAATACAAAAACTATTATTACTAACTTTAATGGAAAACCAAATTGATATATAGGAACAGATGATAGTGAAAAATAAACACAAATTAATTGCAAAAATAATCTTATTTTAGGATCTATAGACCTAACGTCATCAATTGTAGAAATAGTGACTAATATGGTTAATGCACCAAATGTTAATAAATAATTGTTAGGTAAATTATTTATTAAAGTGTTCTCAAAAATGAAATTTAGTAAAAATATTATAAAAAAATTTAAATAAATTACTACACCTGCAGAAGTAATAGTAATGGGGTTGTTAAATTTTTTAGATTTATCAATAAAGCCAATTTTTTTTGCTATAGTTAAATATGTGTAAAATAAAAAAAAGTTACAGATTAAAAGAGCTAAAAATAATTTATAATTAATAATATTTAACATTAGAAATAATTCTTTTATATATACTATTAAGCTTTCAATATTCTATAAATATACTATTAAACTTATATTAATGAATAAAATTCTTAATAAATTTTCTAATTTATCAAATTATTATAAATTACTATACAAGCTTGTAACTTCTATTGCTGATATCAGACCTTTCTATATTGTACTTTTCTTTTTTATTATGTTGTTTTCAGCTTTTTTTGAGATTTCTCTTCTTGGATTTTTATTTATTTTAATTAAAGCTTTTATGGACCCCAGTTATTATCAGGGAAATTTTTTTTTTAAAATTTTATTAGAAACTTTTAATATTAACTCTAATCAAGAATTAGTTTCATATTTAAGTATAATTTTTATAATTACATGTTTTGTTGCTGGTATTTTTAGATTATTTTTTTATTATCTTGTTTCTAAATATGTTTATTTCTTTTCAAAAAAAATCTCCAGTATGTGTTATCAAAGAATAATTTATCAAGATTACAAAAATATCTTTTTAAATAATACAAATGAGAGTTTAAGTATTTTTCAAAAAATGCCAATTGTTAATAATAGTTTTTATAACACTCTTCTAATGATATATAATTCAATTATATTTATATTTATTTTTTCAATTCTTGCTTATATAAATTTTAAAATTACGATAATTGCTACGTTATCCTTTGTGTTTATATACTTATTGGTTATTGTACTTTTTAAGAAAACTATATTTAACAATGCGACTACTATTTCAAATGAACAATCAAGTAATATTAAAATTACTAGAGAAACCTTTAATGGTTTTAGAGATATTCTAATTAATAATTATCAAAATTTTTACAATAATTTATTTGTAAAATCTTATTCAAAATTGACTAAAGGAAATGAAGAAAATAGATTTCTTTATTCAGCACCAAGACCTATAATAGAAACTTTTCTACTTGTTAGTGTGGGAGTTCTGATAAGCATAAACTCAGATAATTATAATTCTTTAGAAAAGTTGCTACCAAATATTGCAGTTCTTGCAATTGCATCACAAAGAATCTTGCCAATTTTAAACCAGTTATATGCTGGTCATATGAGTAATATAGATGCTCTTCCGCATATTACTTTTATTAAAAATTATATAGATAAGCCATTGATTATAGTTAGTAAAAAAAAGATAATACCAATGAAATTTAAGAATAAAATATCACTAAAAAATGTTTCATTTAATTATTCTAATGAAAAAAAAAATAAAGTTTTAAAAAACATAAATATTGAAATTTCTTCAGGTTCAAGAATAGGGATCATTGGCAAAAGTGGATCAGGTAAAAGCACACTTGCAGACTTAATTCTAGGTTTATTAAACCCGCATTCTGGAAATATATTAGTCGATGGCAAAGATATTAAAAATAAAAAACAAAGTTGGTTTTCAAATGTATCAAGTGTGCCTCAAAATATATTCATTACCGATCAATCAATTGCAGAAAATATAGCATTTGGTATAGAAAAAAATAAAATTAAAATAAAAGAAGTAAAAAGTGCTTGTAAAAAAGCTCAAATAGCTTCTTTTATTGAAGCTAAAGATGATAAATATGATAATTTAATTGGTGAAAAGGGCATTAAAATATCTACTGGACAAAGACAACGTTTAGCTATTGCAAGAGCTTTGTATAAAAAGTCTAAATTAATAATTTTTGATGAAGCTACAAGTTCGCTTGATTCAGATTCAGAAAAAAATATCTTGAACACAATTTTTAATTTGAATAGAAAAAGATATACCTTAATTTTAATATCACATAAATTGAGTAATTTAAAAAAATGTGATCATATTTATAAGGTTTATAATTCAAGAATAATGAAAGTAAGATAAATGAAAATATCAAGAATTAAAAAATGTCGATTTTGTAAATCAAAGGAATTAGAAAAAGTAATTAATCTAGGTCCTCAGTTTTTACAGGGTTATTTTCAAAATAACAAAATAAAGAAAACAAATCAAATCTTCCAGAAAAAATTCTTAACTGAGCTAGTTAGATGTAATCCAGAAAAAGATAAAAATGCTTGTGGTTTACTTCAAATGTCAACCTCAGTACCCACGAAAATATTATATGAAAAGTATTTTTATAGGTCTGGTATAAATTCGACAATGGTAAATCACCTTAATCAAATTGCTAATGATATAAATAAGATTTATAAAAAAAAAAAGAAAATAAAGATATTGGATATTGGTTGCAATGATGGTACCTTACTAAAATTTTTTTCTAATAAATTTGATAAATATGGAATTGATCCATCTGACTCATTTCCTAAATTAGGAATTAAAAATATTAACTACATAAAAGATTTTTTTCCTTCTTCAAAATTGAAAAAAGTAACAAAAAATAAAAAATTTGACATAATTACGTCTATAGCAATGTTTTATGATTTAGAAAATCCTGCTTCATTCGTTGAAAATATTTATGAAAATTTAGATAAAGATGGAATATTTATTTTTGAAGTTTCTTATATGCCAGAAATGCTTAAGCTTAATTCATTTGACACTATTTGTCATGAACACTTAGAATATTACAGCTTATCCGTAATACAAAAAATTTTTTCATATAATGATATGAAAATAGCAAAAGTTGAGTTTAATAAATCAAATGGAGGAAGCATTAGATGCTTTGCAGTTAAGAAGGAAAATAATAAATTTGGAACAAAAAAGGATTTAAATTTAATTAAAAAGATGTTGAAAAAAGAATCATCACAAGGTTTAAAAACTAAAAGGCCTTATCTAAATTTTAAGAAAAAAATTTTAGTACTTAAAAATAAACTTAAAAAAATAATCTTAAAGTTAAAAAAAGAGGGAAAAACTATTCACATATATGGTGCATCAACTAAAGGAAATACGATTCTTCAATATTGTAAAATAAATAATAAACTTATTAAATATGCTGCTGACAGAAACCCAGAAAAGTTTGGATTAAAAACTTTAGGATCAAATATAACTATAATTTCTGAGGAAGATTCTAGAAGAATTAAACCAGATTATTATTTAGCTTTACCATGGCATTTTCAAAAAGAATTTATTAAAAGAGAAAGATTATTTTTGAAAAACGGTGGGAAATTTATTTTTCCTTTACCCCAGGTAAGAATCATAAAATAATAAATAAATATAGTTCTTATGGAAAATCCTTTGATTCTTTTAACGGATGGTTATGGTGGAAGGGGTGGCATTGCTCAATACAATAGACATTTGATTGCTGCGTTAAATGAAATTAAAAAAATCAAACAGATAAATGTTCTACAGAGAAAAGTAATTTATAAGTTAGAAAAAATTCCAAAAAAAGTAAAGTTAATTAAAAATATTAGTAATTCAAAAATTAAATTTTTCCTTAAAATAATCAATTTTCTTTTTTTTAAAAAAAATTATGATTTAGTTTTTTGTTGTCATATACATCTTCTTCCATTTGCTTGGGTCCTAAGTAAAAAAAATGGATGTCCCTTAATATTAAATATTTATGGTGAAGAAGCTTGGAATCCTACTAGACATAAAATTTCTAATTTTTTATGTAGTAAAATAGATTATTTATGTACTATTCGTCATTACACAGCAAAAAAATTTATTAGTTGGTCAAAAACTTCTGTTAAAAAATATTTTTATATTCCTAATTGTGTTGATGAAAAAAAATTTAAATATAAACCTAAAAATATCAAATTAATAAAAAAATATAATCTTCAGAAAAAAAAAATTATTTTATCATGTGGCAGAATGGATGTTGAAGATAAAAATAAAGGTATAGATGAAATAATTGAAATTTTAGGTGAATTATCAAGAAATAATAAAGATATAATTTATTTAATTGTTGGCGATGGAGATGATAAAAAAAGACTTGAACAGAAAGTAAAGTCTCTGAAAATAAATCATTTAGTTTTGTTTCTTGGCAATTTAAATGAGAAGGATAAAATTGATTTATTTAAGATTGGTCACATAATGGCCATGCCAGGTAGTAGAAAAAGCTTTGACAGGTACCCATATAGATTTGTTAACTTAGAAGCATTAAGCTGCGGCATGCATGTTATTTGCTCAAGAGTAAATTATAAATCTGAGATAAATGACCCAAATATTAAAATGTTAAATCAAGTTAACCCAAATAATAAAAAAGAGTTGATCTATGAAATAACTAAACTCATTAACAAAAAAAAGGTAACCAATCCATTAATTAAAAAATTTTATTTTAATCATTTTAAAGATAGGTTAGAAAATATGATCAATATAATAGATGATAATAGAAAAACTTAAAAAAATTAAAAGAATACTTTTACCTCATTGGACTGATCATTGGAGTGAAATTATTAATATAGATAAGTCTAAAATAGGTCTTCATATAGGACCGGGGTTACTAAAGATAGAAAATACAATTTCGATTGATATGAATTCTTCAGTGAACCCTGATATAGTTTGGAATTTGAATGATAATCCATGGCCAATTGAAAATAACTCTAAAGATACAATTATTGCAATGAATGTTTTAGAACACCTAAATGATATATCAAAAATTATGGATGAACTTCATAGAATTTCAAAACCTAATGCACTTATAAATATTCTTGTACCACATTTCAGCAGCGCCGCCGCCTTTGTAGACCCAACCCATAAAAGCTACTTTAGCTACAGAACATTTGATTATTTTATAAGTGGATCAACTTTGGAGAAAGAATATGGATTTTACAAAAAAATACGATTTGAATTAGTTAGGGCGGATATTCATCTAGCACCAATTTTAACTTATATTCCTTTCTTGTTATTTTTAGTCAGAAAATTCCCAAAATTTTGGGAAACATACTTATGTTATTTATTAAGAGGAGAAGGTATTTTTTTTCAGTTGAAAGTTTTAAAGTGAATGAAATTTCATAAATGTTTTTAAATAGAATAAAACTTTTAATTAATAGGTATCTAAAAGCAAGAAGCTTTGGTTTCTTATTTTTTGCTGCACGATATTTCTATATTCCAAAATCTATAAAGATTAATAATAAGATTATAAATTTAAATTTACCAGATGAATATGGTGTTAAGATAACTTTTGTAGAAATATTTCTAGATGATACGTATAAATTAGATTGGATAAAAAAATTTGCTAAAAAAAAAAATATACATATTAGATCAATATTAGATGTAGGTGGAAATTGCGGTCTTACTTCAATGTTATTTAGGTTACATTTTTCTAAAAGTGTCATTCACTGTTATGAGCCTAACTTAGAAATAATAAATTATTTAAAATATAATGCTGAACTTCTTAATTTTGATTATTACAACGAGGCAGTAGGAGATAAGAAGGGGAGTGTAAAATTAAATATTTCTAAAAATGATTCAATTTTATCTCATATTTCAAGTGATGAAAGTGGAGCAACACAGCAAATTTCTTTTGATATGGCATTCAAAAGGTTTGGTGTAGATAATTTGGATATTGTAAAGATGGATTGTGAAGGTTCAGAATGGGAAATTTTCAATCATATTGAAATTTGGAAAAAAGTAAAATTCTTAACTATGGAGTATCATCTTGGCGAAAATAATTTTGATCATAATCGAATTGTTGCTGCATTAAACAAAATAGGATTTAAATTAATCACAAAACTAGATGATAACAAAAATGTTAATTATGGCATGGTATTAGCCTACAACACGTCTATAGTTTCATTGTAATCTTATATTGTCTTTATTATGTCTTCTTTCCAAGTTGCCATTTAATCCAGAACCACGATCCATAAAAGTTTTTTCATTTAATTTGCTTTAGATGGATACTTTCACTAATTTTAAATTTTGCATTAGTAGTTGCCGATCTGGATATATTATTTTTTTGTAACCATTATGAGATTATCAGAGAAATATTTTCCTTTTAAAAAACCCAAGGAAATTTTTTGCCAAGTAACCCGAGTCAATTTAGGAGTTACACCATAATTGGTATAATATATTGATGGTTTCATAAATCCTACTTCATTACTTATTCTAATTAAATCTTTAGCAAGAATTGCAGTAATATGTGCAGGATAACATGTGTCAAGAAATGCAACAAAATGCTTTTCAAGTATCAATGCGCCTATACTTCTCAATGACTCATTATTTGGCATAGTTAAAATTAAAACCCCATCATTTTTTAATAATTTATAAATTGCTCTTAAGGTGTGTCTAGGATTCTCTAAATGCTCGATAGTTTCTGAACATATTATAAAATCAAATTTTTCATCTATATTTAAGTTATCATTTAAATCTGACTTATACCATTTGATTTTTTTTCCCAGATTTTTTGGTCTTTTAAATAAATCAGCGCCAGATATATTTTTGAAATCGAATTTTTTTAAAATTCTAATTAACTTACCTGTTCCAGCTCCAAAATCTAATAATGATTTATCTTTAGTTTGAAATTTATTTAAATGATAAATTATTTTATTTTTGATGATATTGTCTGAAGTACCACCAGATTTTTTACTAGCTAATATTCTTCTTTTTTTTAAATTATTCATTATTGTTTATAAATTTTATTATTAAAGTAACTCAAATACTCCTTAGCTACATTCTTGCAGCTATGATTTGATAATTTTATTTTACATTTTTCTAAATGTTTCTTTATTCTGTTTTTGTTCATATATTTTTTATAATTTAAAAAATTAGACATAGCAGCTGATAATTTTTTAGTATTTGGATCTACTAATTGTCCGCAATTTTTAATTGCCTCAGGCAATCCCCCTTTGTTAGATGAAATAACAAATTGCGTAGTAGCCAATCCTTCTAATGCTACCGATCCAAAAGGTTCATTCCACAATGATGGTACCACCATACAGAAATGCTCATTTAATTTTTTATTTTTAATTGTATCAGTTACAATCCCAGTAAATTCTATATTTTTTTGTATACCAAGTTTGTAGGTTTTTTTTTTTAAGTTTCTATATTCTGGTCCATCTCCAACAATAGTGAGAAAAGAATTTTTTTTTTTTTTTAAAATATATGAGAAAGCATTTATTAGTATGTTTGCTCCTTTATCACTCACTAAACGCCCACAAAAAATAAAGTCTTTCTTTTTTTTTATATTTAATCTTTTAATTGCATAAATAATATAAAAAATAAAAAAAACTTTTGAACGCACTGGTAAAAATTTTAATACAAACTTACTCACAGCTAAATTGTCAAAAAAAAAACATACTCTTGTTTTGATATAAGAGAGCATATATTCTTT